>Ga0315534_1000887_pt1 | contig 20984 bp, 26 predicted proteins | sample SalMarSW160240MG_FD_203094 | JGI IMG/M metagenome (GOLD analysis project Ga0315534, IMG submission 203094) | Salt marsh sediment microbial communities from the Plum Island Ecosystem LTER, Massachusetts, United States - Salt Marsh Sediment SW1602-40 ... | reverse complement strand
CATACTACAAGTCATTTAGAGATTTCAGAATAAGGCTAGGAAAGTACTTCAGAACCAAGCATTTCAATCTGAATATGAGGAATTATCTTACTAGGAATGTGTCAGGGGACTTATCTTAATTGGTCTATCTTCTACATTATTGCAAAGTACTGTGCCTTCATTGACAAAGTATTCAAATATCTGCAATGATACTTCATCGTTAGTTAATGTTGATGTGTTTTCTGTACCGTTACCCAATAAGTCAAACCGAATAACCGCATCTTTAATCTGGTCCAATGTATATCTCTGTTCAGGCGTTAATTTTGCTATGTCTCCAGTTGTTAATTGTGCTTGAGCTGTGCCCGAGGTTTCATATAATGTATCAAAGACACTACTAGGTATCATCATGGCAGCAACAATGGCTATAGTAAATAATAGAATCATTATTATTCACTATCCCTTAATTACCAATATTTGTCGAATAGTTTCTTAGTTTCCAACGCTTGCTGTGTCACATTTACACAGTGTGATGGCGTAAAACAGAAATTCCCAGTTTTGTTTAATGCTGTTTTATTGACTAGTTTATCTGTATCATATTTAGTAATAAATTCTAATGAATCTTCAAGGTCTGAAGCATTATAACCCCATTTCTTCATTAAGATTCCGGCGTCTGTTTCTTCTGGACAATTAGCACCGAAGCATAACGTCTGACATGATTCAGGGTTGGCTGAGCATCTCCTGTAGGATTTACACCTGTAGCAGTCTCGCAAATCACCAATCAGCAAAATTGTATTGCTGCCAAAGTTCCTTGATTTTACCATTTGAAATGCGGAAGAGATCGAAACCTGTTGCAATATATGCATTACCTGTAGGGGGATTTCCGAATAATGGTCCCGTATTCGTTCCACTATTCGTCCACCTAATCATTACCTTGTCTCCTTCTGTAAGTATATCATTGTGTTCAAGTTTACGATTTGGTACTGCTGTTATAATTGCAGATGCATATTTCTTTGCTCCTTCAGGACCATTCCGTAGTACTTCCGGTAGAACTGGATTATGTATAACAAAATCAGGCGATAGAATCTCGTCTGCTACTTCTAGTCTACCTTTCTGAAATATGTCATCGTGATAGCGAAGAGCAAGAGCTTTATTTTCTTCTTCTTGTTTTGACGTATATGATGAGTCCATTATTCTCAAAATTTGCTCTTCTATATATAAAGTTCCTCAAGTTTAAGTTGGTTAAGTTACTTCCAGCCGTCGAGAGGAGAAACCCCCGTGGACTAGAGGGCTTTAGTAAAAGAAAGAAAATAAGAAAGAAGAGGTTTCTAAATAGTTATGAGATACAAACTCTTCGGAAAAAGTGGATTACGAGTATCTGAGCTGTGTCTAGGAGCAATGACATTCGGACAAGATTGGGGTTCTATGTTAGCTGGAGCTCCCAAAGAAAGTGCCAAGAAAATATTTGACTCTTTTGTGGATGCAGGAGGCAATTTTATTGATACTGCAAATATATATCAAAATGGAACTAGTGAAAAGTATGTTGGTGAATTTATTGCACCTGATCGAAAGAAATTTGTTCTAGCTACAAAGTACACCATATCAACAGATCCTGATGATCCCAATGCATCTGGAAGCTACCGTAAGAATCTAGTTCAATCTGTTGATGCGGTTAAACACATCATACATCGATCTATTGTGGATCCATATATGGGATCCTATGACTCCTATTGAGGAAGTTATGAGAGCATTAGACGATTTGATAAGATCTGGAAAAATCCTTTATGTAGGTATATCTGATACTCCTGCTTGGGTTGTTTCACAAGCAAACAGTATAGCAGATCTACGAAGTTGGTCGCCATTTATAGGGATTCAGATAATGTATAGTCTTATTGAAAGGACACCTGAAAGAGAATTATTGCCTATGGCGCATGCCTTGGATATCGGTGTAACGGCATGGTCTCCTTTAGGCGCAGGAGTTCTTTCAGGAAAGTATAACAAACAAGCTGTTAGTAATGGTGACAAAGGCAAACAACAAAATAGGTTAGACATTGTTGGAAATCCAATGACGGCTATTTTTTTAAATGAAAGAAACACTTCAATAGCAAAGGAGGTCCAGGAAATAGCACGAGAAATAGATAGAACTCCATCACAAGTCGCATTGAATTGGATAAGGCAGCAAAATAAACAAAATAAAGGAGTTATAATACCTATTATAGGAGCTAAAACTGAAGCTCAAATAACTGACAATCTAGGTTGTCTAGATTTTGAATTAATACCAGATCAGTTGAAAAGGTTAGACGACAAAACAAAGATTCAGTTAGGATTTCCTCACGACTTTCTGTCTAAAGATAACCTGACATCCTTATTTGGAAAATCCTTTTCACTAATAGACAATCACAGAGCAAAAGGTCTCTGAACTATTTTTCTTGTCGTACATATCTTCAGAGATGGTCTATGTATACCTTGAACTCCTCAAACGACATCTTGAGATGTTCAGTCATTTCTTAAACTCCTGAGCAGCCTCCTTAAACAGACTCATCATAGGAAGTAATCGTGAAATTTACGATATCAAAAAAAAATAACTTCTGTTGCAGTAAGAAAGATCTGTCACACCGTCATACTTGTCACACAAATTGTGGAAACCCCTTTTAGCCGTACACGCTGTCCCTATTAGTAATTATAGTGCCAGCTCCTCTCTAACTGGTCGCAATCGACACGGCGGAGGTCGGTATAGTCTCACTTACGGGAGATTGCTAGAAGGAAAAGTTAGTCCTCAATCTGTGGAAAGCAGGAGTCAATCTCTTTAGCCTTTTTCATTTCTTATTAAGGTCAATCACCGCTAGTCTTATACGGGTAATTCTTTTCAATGCTGCAGCCGATTCCGATTCATTGTCTCCATCTATTTCGAATTCAGTTGTGCTTCTTCTTCTGCCTTATTCAGTAAGTTTAGGAGAAACTTCAAATCTGCTTTTGACAATCGTTCTGAAGAAAGTTTAGTCATTTCTTATCTGCCTACCCACCTGTCGAATTGCCTGCATTTTCGATTCTGTCCTGGTTCTTGTTGTAGCAGTCGATAACTTTGTATGGATTGGTTTCCGTCGCATAGCCACATTCATTAGTATAGATGTCAAGACCTTCAAGAGTCTGGATACTCTTTAGTATTTTGTCTGTTTGATCGTTTGCCTTTGACTCAGCGTCCATAAGTCTCTCAAACACTTCTGAAGTCATGTTTTCCACTTCGACCTCATAGCTCGAGTTGACTGCTATGGTAGATGCATACATGTATGCATTTTCTGGGTATGTCAATAGTCCCATAACTAGACATAAACCTAGCGCGATAACAAGTATTCCCGTATGGTGTTTCCAGTTGGACATTTCTTAGACTTCCTAGAGGGCTTCTATGGTTTAAGTTATACTATCTATTGGTTTGACCTTATCAAATCGCTCAAAACAACCAAAGTACGAATATCTGGTTCAGTTATATTGTTTGTACTAGTGCCGCGTTTAGGTTTGCTTCTAATCTGCATATTGTTCTGCGGAGGTTAGCGCGTACCCGGTAATTTAAGGAGTTTGATGGTTCTTTAGGATAGAATATTTGACCTATTGGGTATGAGCAAGACATTGGTGACCGAAGTTAGACAAGAAGAACCATATATTCTGAATGAATCAAACGATTCCGAAGTAATATTCAGCATACACCTTCGAGATAACAGCTTTTGACAAATTTCTGTGAAAATTTCCAGATTGTATTCAGGGACGTTCAGTTTGATAAATCTAGATAGTAACGGAGTAAGTATATTGGAGGTATCATCGCTGGTAGCGTAGACCGAGAGATGCATATGGGTTTGTCGTGCTGACTTACTCCTTTTGGCCTTTACATCACTGAGTATCCCTGTTTCCATTACATTGAGCAAAACTTTTTGGTCCTTCTTACTGAGCTTGTAGATCTCGTCAATTAAGACCATGGTCAACAGTTATCACCATTAAATTTTCAGATAGATCCATACTTCTTGTTTAACACCCGGATCTATCTATTACATTCTGTACCGACAAGGTACGTGTATATTATATGAGCAGGAAAGCACTAATCATAGCTCAACGCAATCAAGAATAAAGCAAAATGCAGCCCAAAGAAGCTTTCAAGGCCTCCGAATAACATGGGCAGCTCTGTCAATGCAACTGCGGTGGCTCTGCTAGACCTGGGAACAAGTTCATAAATGGACATTATCGTCCGAAAGGAATAGCGAAGAAGATATGGCGCTCTTACGAGGAAGCAAAGAAATATGCTCAGCCATTTCACTTCAAGAATCAAAAAGAATATTTTAAGCATTATAGGTCAGGAAAGAAACCTGACGATATCCCTGCCAACCCTGACAAGACGTATAAAGGCAAAGGTTGGATAGGTTGGACAGAATTTTTGAGACATGTTCCCAGACAGATAAAACCTGGATCTGCCTTGCCATACGAAGAGGCAAAGAAAATAATCCATCCATTGCATATACCTGACCAGAAAGCATTCCTTCGGTTGAGCAAGCAAAAAAGTTACCCGCGGGGGGATATCTAATCTATCGTTGACAGCATATGTCAGTTAAGAAAAAACAATAGAAAACAGAAATCACATATTTACACTATAGAAAAAATCTTTCAGAACTGATTATAAAATAACAAAAAAAAGAATAATGTGGATCCTAATTAGCCCCTAGGGTTGTAGGTGCCGCCGCCGCGCTTGCCATCATGTCCGCCGTGATGTCCGTTGTCTAGTTCAACATCAGAGAATGTCTGCTGTGCTGTTTGCGCTACTCCATTCTCATCCCCTTGGATCTGGGAATCGGTGTTTTGACATCCTACATTGGTTGACATGAAACCGTTTCCAGAATTAATTGATACAATCAACGTATTGGGTTTAACATCACCTAACGCTTTAATCCATCCCTTACAGTATATGTGCACAGATCTTAACATGTATTTGTCAAAGGTTGATCTGTACGAAAAGACTAGCAAATTGGCACTTGAGCAGGCTAAAGAATTGCGACAAGTGGGGACTGCGTTAAGATGAATTGACTTGCTAGAGAACAATTGAAGTCATACACACACAAAAAGATTGATATTGCATTCTTGATTAATACATAGAATGGCAAACTGTACAAAATGCGGAGTAGATATTAAGTCTGGTGGTTATGACACAGAAGAGTTAAAGCTTCCCAATGCTACCTGCTATTTGGTTTCATGTAAGCAATGTAAGACTGTGCTTGGAATCGTACAAGAGTAAATTCAATATACTATAAAATAGTTAGTTTCCGAGAATCAGAATATCTGATTATTCGCTACTCAGATGTTTTCATGATGCATATCATCATGTCTTGATTATCAGGGGTGGTTTCGTCTTTATCTCTTTTAGCCATACGATCAATCCATGACCACGGACTGCGAATATTCTTGTTACTATTTACTGTACCGAATTAATATTCAATTCCCTCAATTTCTCAATCATATCGCGACCTTCATTCTATCGCGACCTTCATTCTATTAAGAAATGGTTAGATGTAGCTGCAAAAATTGATAATGACCGTAAGCATTGAAAATTTCATGTCTTTTTCATGTTGATGTGTCTCACTCTATAAGACATACTATTTGGGATAGAAAAAATCTCAGTGGCCGCAGCCACAACCACCCATACCACCATGTTCGTGATGACTATAACTTTGCTCCGAACATGTTGGACATTTATCAGCAGTTTCTATTTCTGACATGAACATCGTACCACAACTGGTACATTTCAATTTTTGAAGACCTTGCATTTCATACTGCATTCTGAAACATCCATATTAAAACTTTCAATTGATTGGTAGCGGAATTTATCTGTCAAGGACCCAAGTCTAACCCCTCGGGCCATAAACACAATCAGATATTTCTTGAACGGCTATTTCGTTTACAGATGGTATACTAATTACAAAAGAATGAACAGATACGCATGAAGTGTAAATTGGTCAATTGTGAGGAGGATAATTGTGTCACAACATCAACAATGGTTAACGAGTTATGAATCCTACTAGGTGCTTTCGGAGTAGCTTCATCTGAATTCTTGCCTATCCACTCACGTAAGGGTTATGACCCTCACAATATCATACGCGCGCAGGACGTGACAAATGAAAGGAGAACAAATTGTCAAGTAATACGAGAAAAGCATCGAATATACGGGTGATCACTAATGATGAGATTCAAAGATCTGCTAGACGACAAGACCACCTGCTATCACTCCTAAATGAAGACGAAGTTTCACTTGCCAAATCAAAGACAGTGGCAACGGTTCAAGTATTAACCAATCTTTGGACTAGGGAAAAACTGATTGATATGACCTACCTCAACTTGACTCCAGTTTATATCAGAATAGAACATAATGGCGAAACACTCCTAATCCCCAAGTATTCTGAACAGGTCGTTGACCTGGGTCCTAAAATATCAGTCTATAGACCTACACCTCAACTGACGATAAACCTTTCAGACCTTCACAAGGAAATACTTCAGAGACTTCACAAATTAGACGACAAGGAACGAAGTGACATCCTGCAGAGAGTAGGTACGGGGGCGAATGATGTGATTTCCATTGACATAGGTTTTGTTCTGTACTTCTCCCTTTATTCCTCTTCGTGTTTGAAGTTTTGAAGTCCCGGAGGATGGTGCAGAGACATGAACGAATTTATTATAATCGCATTTATAGTCGATAAATACTCCTACATTTTTTTCTGAGTTAGTTTTCTTCATTTTCATTTTGAACAAGACCATTTTTTGGCATCGGTCGCAAGACCGAACCTCACATTGATCGTTGTCCGCGTTTTCCCTAACGGCCGCACTAAATTTAACTATTTTGTACCTGAAAAAAACTGTTGTACAGGTGCAGATTGGTGCAGACTGATTATCAGAAATGATTATCAAATCATAAAAGTTACATGATAGGAGCGACGCCCCACAATTAAGATTAAACAAGTTTACCATCTGTATAGTCTATGAATCTATTTCTTGCCAAATTAATATAGAATAGGAATGTTATCTCACTGGCTAACACATTTTCAATTATGGATAACTCAGAACCGTAGATCGTTTTCACGTACTGATGGACGTAGTTCCTATGTATTTTCTATAAATAACAAATAATTTGATATTAATGACAGTAACAAATAAGCAGTATAGAAAAATACAAGGCATCGTGGGAGACCACTCCTTTTCTGTGGTCCTTCCCAAGCATTATGCACAAAGTCTTGGAATATCAAAAGGAGATTATGTAAAGGTCACTTTAGAAAACCAACGGATAGTACTTGAGAAAACTGAATAACAGGATAGAGTAGAAAAAAATTGACTTACGATTTACTGGCCGAGGCACAGGAGTACACACGGCTCGGATACGTAGTAATACCCACCAAGAATAAGCAACCAATAATCAGGTGGACTGAGAGAAGAAAAACAACTGCGTCATTTGAAGATCTGCAGAAGTGGTTTAGTACCAACAATCTAGATGTCGAAGGCCTCGGTATTATACTTGATGCAAGTATAGTAGCAATTGAAACTGACGGCATTGGTTGCAGAATACTCATATAGAACTATTTATTTGGTAGTTATAAGATGAATTATTGTGAAAAGAACTACGCTAAGATTCTGTTACCTTTCCTGTTGGCAAGCATTTCTGCTGGTCTGCTACTCATGAGTACTAGTACATCACCAGGCTATGCTAGCACCAATAATGTCGATAACAGCTCGGTACTTCCTCCACCTCAGCCACAAGGTATTGTACATGTAGGTGTTACACCCAACCAACTGGCTGCAGGTGGACCACTTCCGGGGAACCACTCGTTGGCTCTAGAAGAGGTAGAGTGCACTAACTCCTGGAACAACCCACCTTGGTATCCAACAGTCAATCCAGCCGAGTTAGCTGACAGCGATCGTACACATGTCTACCCCTGTGCACACTTCACAGGGTCACTTACAAGTCCTAATAAGGTATATGCCTATGCTTCACCTGTACAGTACTACAGTCCAATCTTTTCTGTTACTCGAGGTACAGATGAGCTGTATGTCTACGGTGGAGGCTGGGGAAATGCGGTTCCAAAACCATCCGGACCATTTGTTGCCAAACTCAATGTTGGAGATTTGACACAGCTCTGGCGTACTGACTTAATTAACCTGAATGCGACAACATCTCCGACTGGTGTCTGGAACTATATCGGGGGTCTTGATGTACTTGAAGATGGTAGCATTGCAGTTATCGCCAACAGCTATCTATACAAACTAAATGCTAGTACGGGAGCAGTAGAGGCACAACTTTTGTTGCCAACCGGTGATAGTCTGCCATCCAATACCAACTTCAATGGTATAGCCGCATGGGCAGATGGTACAATGGTAATGAAATCCATGACAAGACCACCAGGATGTACACTTGATGGAGCACATCCATTTAATGTCCCATGCCCTGGCATAGAGAATTCACCTAACTCGGTCATAGTAGTAGTTGACCCACAGACATGGGAAGTACTTGACTGGGCTGAGCTTCCAGGGGATCTAGGGTCACGTGTTGCAGCCACAACGTATAATGGTAATGACTATGCGTACTTGGTCAACTCAACATCGATGTTCCGCTATATATGGGATGGAGAGAACATAACTTTTGACAATAGCTGGCAACCTCCACAGATAACCCAAGCAGGACAAACAAGTCCTCTTGCACCCATGGTTGCAGGCGAATGGGTCTTTGACTTTACAAATGGCTATCCACCTGCCAATGTCTCGCTAAGTGTTGTATCTGTCTCGCAGGACAATGCTAGCAAGTTCAATAGGATTGACCCTATTCCTATAGAGCCTGGGCAGCAGAGTTACATTCCTTCCAACTCGGCCGTTGACCCTGAGAACAACATGATGTATGTGATGGACGCAGGAGTAGGTAAGATAGCCGGCCTCAGCTACGACCCGCTTACTGGCAATATGTCGCTCGCATGGACCGGCAACCAGACTACCTTATCCTTCTTGACTCTCATAGGTGCGGCCGACCAACGAGTGCTAGTCGGCTCAAATATACACCCAGGTACTACCATCCCTCAAATGATAAACAATCCTCCACCTACGTTTACAGAACAAGTACAATGGCGAAATGCCGCCACGGGTGACCTACTTGCAGCCTCAGATTACTTCAGTGGTATGTCTCTTGGCGCAGTATCGTCTCCAGGCTTCGGTGGCCTCCTCTATTACCTGACTTTCGACGGTCACATAATGGCACTGCAGGTTTTGCCTGAGCCGGCAACTAATGTGACCTCCACTACTTCCAATATGACCTCTACTACCACAACAACAGCAGGTCAGAATTCAACATTAGCAGCAGGCTGATTGGCTGATCAAGTAGGTTAGTCAGTCAATCTTTTTATTTTTTATCCGAAATCCTACCTTATTCTGCTTCAGCATCTCTAAATGACGACCTGTATTGCGTAATATAGTAAACCGCAGCCAAGGACCGTTCTTCTTCATGACCATTGATGCATTCAGATTGCCGTTAATGTTCTGACATTGAATGGAATCTATCTTACAACTAACCCAGTGGTCGAAAATATAATAGAAAAGATCCTACGATTCCAAAGACCGCATATAATATCGTCATTCGCGTGAACATATTAAACTTGAATTTATTAAACTTGAAAATATTTTTCTAGGGATGTCTTTGGTTTCATCAATATATCTTTGAAAAAGATACTTATCTTCCTTGAAGACCTTTTTATCTAGAGGAAGATCGTCGTCTAGGCCTTCCTTAAATGGGCTATTTCTTCCAATATGCGATTCCATCTACAATACAGATCAATTATTCCAAATGCGGATACTACTATAATCGCTGAAGGAAATGCCCAAGAGACCTTTAAGAACCCCGAAGCGTAACCCGTCAACAAGGGTTGATTTATCAACCCGAGAAATAATGTATATACAGTTATGATGGAGGGTATTAATACGGAATAAAATCTCATGTTTTCCCACATTAAACCAACACCATTATCCCTACTCCCTCGCTCATCTTTCCAAACGTCCAATAGTTTGTCTTTGTCTTGGAAAATGTGTTTATCATGTGCTTTATCGCCACTCATTTTACTATTATGAAATCCAGTGGCCGAATTGTCGACATCCTTTCTTTAGTTGACTTCTGTGTACAATTCCCTTCCGTTCTAGGTAAACTTACGATCACATGACACCAGAAGATAAATAACAGATTTTTGACTAATCTATGCCTCGGACCACATTACTAGTTATGGTGTATCAAACTCCCGTCGTGATATCGCTAGTGATATTATTCGGTATATGGCCTTCGGCTAAAGATAAAAGACCATTATATACTACCTACCTCTCATACTCAAGCGTTACTAATGCAACAAAGATTGACAGAAGTAAATCATCCTGACCATCAAATTATTGTCTATCCAGATCTTGGACATTCATTTCCTCCTTCCAATCAATGGGTAACCTCACATGGCCAAATGGAAGAATATGTGTTTCAGGATATGTTTGAATGGCTTGTATCACCAGCAAGACAGCAATAGGTTTATCTTCAAGTTACATCTTCTGAATATTAGAACCCGTTTTAAGAACCGGTAACGGCACGGAAACCCTTGGGCCCACTTTATAGTGTATTCAATACGTTTATAGCTAGGCTATACCATCATACCAGCATCGCGTAAATGTTTAGAGGTAAGACATTTCAACTGACGTTACCTGGCAAGTCCTACCGTATATTTATAGAGGGCCTCAAATCCCCGGTCACCAAAGCCGCCTACAGTTATGCCACCAATGTATGACTCTACTATTCATGTAAGCTATGACCAATGACTTCTAAGATAGTTTATGTGGATTCATACTCATAAGACTTTATTTTGCGTCATCTTATGCTCACACACAAGATGGTTATTTTATCATATCTCTCACCATAAAAATTTTCAAAAGATTCTGAGCAAAAGAGATTAGACTAGTCTATTAATTATGTTCATCCTAAAAACACAAAAGATCTAACAACAGATATACATTTATGGGTTCTACTGTCTGTGTAAGATGTGGCGCAAATCTTATGCCACACTCATACTGTAATGTATGCCATGATGTGCTATGTTTCAGATGCTCCTCTTGTTCTATGAATACCGATGAAAGAATTCATGTTCTTTGTAGGGGTATTGATAATGCAAATAATAATAATAATAATGGCATAAGAGAAGATACACAAAAATTAATGCAAATGCCAATTATAGACGATAGCTACTCAAATACACATTATTACATTCAAAACCAACTCAATGAAGAGTTAAAATATAATTCAATTAATTTTTCAACTTCATATTGGAATAATGTCTTTGAATCTATGAAAATGATTAATAGATACTGGGCTAAAATACTCAATATTGGTATCGATAATTCTTCTGTGACGTGACATAAAGACAAAGGCAGACGAGCTTAATCATACCTAAATACATTAATCTTCAAACTGGTCAACTTGTGTAGATAACCAACCTTCTCTAGCATCCCGCTCAAACTGACCCAGAGATACTGCTATCATATTCGGATTATTAAAATACTCTTTAGCCTCTTGAGTTAAATTTTTCACTATAGGCTGGCCAACATCCAAAATGGTCTCAAATCCGCTAATAACCCCCGATGAGAAGCTTTTCCATTCCAGCCCAATAACTGCAAGAATAACCACAACTGTGAGTAGCAGTGTAAATAGCCCCATTGTCACTGTAGTATAATCAATTCAATGAGTTCAGTAACTAATTCTACATAAGAATATACTATAAAATGATTACATGTCATCTTGAAACTCATTCGGATTATTTTGCAGGTCAAGATGAATTAGTCTATTTTCTGTCCGCTTAGAATGCATCATCGACCTTAATTGATTAATGAGCTTATGCTGTGTCAATAGTAAAGACATAATCAAAGGTTCTGCAGGGAATGGATGATCGTGGCTATTTATTGCCACTGCATATCAATAGCAACTATTTAGCAATTTGGTCATGACAACCTTATCGTCATCTGATGGAAGCTTCTCTGTGAAACCTCTCCAACTCTCAATCTCTTTTGTAAGAACGTCTTCTTCTGGAAATAAACTCATAGACTCTTCACAATCATTTTATAATTCAGATTTGGCAGATTCAATGTCCATCTTACGTTGTTCATACAATTCATTCTACCAATGATAGGTTTTTTTTATGGCAAAACCAAATACCGATCTGTTGAATCCAAAAACGAGAAAGTCCAGCTCAAAATTAATATCATATCTATGTTTGCATTTGTGCGCTGATATCTTCTAGATCTTGGATTTTATTTAGCTGTTTTATTGGACGATATGCTTGCTAGTTATTGTTGTGATGTCCACAGCTTGTCTTTTATTACCGATAGGTTTCAGATTGATAAGATGCCCCAACACACAATTTAAAGTTTCAATCTCATTTCTGATAACTTCTTTTTCTCTAGTAGAATCCGAATCTACGAGCTCTACCTCTAGTTCTTGAATTTTATCGTGTATCATATTTTCAAATTTTTTAGTGTCTTCTAATTCTAGTCTTTCATGGGTTACTCCAAGCAGCTGACGTCCGTCGATAGCTCGATCCAAAACCCATGTGATGATTCTAGTCACCCACCGTAATGATTCTAATTCGTCTTTCCGGTCAATTAGGTATAGCGGATTCATTCTTGCGTTGGTTGCAATTTCAACTTCTTCCGTCAGCGAGCCCATTCTTTCTTCAATGATCTTATTCAGTTCAATGAGTATGTGTTTTTGCATAAATTGAAAGTTAGAAAATTCTGATATAATCATTGAAATACGTTTGGCAGAGGGAGAGTAGTATCACCACGATTGCTGACCAATCGTGCAGTACCGGATTAACGCTTAACAAACTTGGTTTATTTCGCGCGCTATGTAAATAAATAAAAGCAACTATGACGAATTTGCGTGCTGATCTCTTCTTCGAGTTAATCTGCTTTCGTAACTGGCTCGCCAGCCGAAAATTGTGATTGGCCTCAGCTATCTCGATAGCTCGTGCTTTTTCAACGTATTTCTACTCTTCTGGACGCTTGACGACCACTATTCTTTGTTTCGGGGTCTACTATTAAAGCATCATTTGGTTCATCTGCTGAAAAACTGTTTTGACCCGCACTCCAGCTACCAAAGTCTGTAGTACTAACTGACGTCATGTGACACCAAGCACTTTTAGGTTGATCATTCTTGGGAGAAGATCAGGCAAATATTTATGCGCTCTGCTGTGGGTTCAAGCCAGTCACTGTAGATTATATGGATTTGTCTTGAGGTAATGAACTCCGCCAAAGTTATACTTGTAACATTAAGATAAAATACGAAAGCTGTTGGAATGTTCTGGATGAACTAAAAGTAGACAAATCTAAAGTTTTTGTTATCTTCACCAAAAGTGATGGTATCATAGGCTTAACAGAACAAATTGACAATATAGCAAATGATTTGAGTGTATCTAACCCCATAATCATATCGTCTAAGACTGGGTATGGGATACGCAAGCTAAAGACTATGATTGCACACAATTTGCATTCTCAATCCCCTTCTAGAGAGGAACACTTCCGATCATCGAGAGTAACCAAGGGTAATATTCGCGATTCCAAAATGATAATGGAAATTTAACAGATTCCTGTGCAGTAGCAATAGCAATATTCAATGTAGGAGGCGAAATAGAAACAAAACTGAGAGATTAACGGAAAATGTTAACAGCATACTTAATACCACAGAAGCTGTATGTATGTAGTATATAACATGTGTATGTGTGTAGTGTATAACATTGTTGCCTTCTAGTGTCCAGCTTTTGCCAAGTAATGCATATATTCCTGGTTCTCACTTGCGACATTAAGGATGTCAGTTTTGCTTATTATCCCTATGATCTTATAACCTCCTCTAATATCTCTAGAATCTTTAATGTATTTATGCAAATACTCATCTGAACAAACAAAAACCCTACTTTTGTTGCCCTTATACATTCTCGTCAAGGCTTCGTATGCATTAGCATGTTGACTCATTATCACAAGCTCGGTAACAGGAGTCATTATGTCTGTTACCTTAATGGTATCTGAAGCATCTTGCGATACACTCATGGCTTGCTTTGTTGTAACTGATCCTAACAGCATTCCCTCTTCAGGATCTATAACCGGGAATTCACTTTTTCTGTAAATATTGAAAAAATCAGTAAGCAATTCTTTAACTGAAATATTTGGACTCACAGAAGTATATGATGTTTTCATCATTTCCCTGAGACGTACCTTTGACAATGAGTTTGAAAGTTCATACTGCTGAAGATATGCCTGTGCCCCACTCTGTAGAAACCAACCAATAAGTATAAGCCAAAAACCTCCAAAGAAATTGCCAGTTAATATAGTTATAAAACCAAAACCCATTAGACCATAGGATATACCTGTTCCTATCTTCACAGCAACTCTTGTGGCATAATCATAATTCTTTTTCCATCTGAAAAGTGCGGCGCGTAGTATCCTTCCTCCATCTAAAGGAAATGCTGGTAGCAGATTAAATGCACCTAACAAAACATTTACGATAGCACCATATACCATGATACCTGAAAATATGCGTATTGTGATAGTCTGTAGACTCGTATATTGCGGTACTTCAACTATCTGCTGTCCAGCAGCTAGCTGTGTAAACACAGGTGCAGCAGCCTCTCCACCGACTTGAAATACTCCCCAAGAAGCTCCCGCAAAAAGGCCAGCAATTATGAAGCTTGCCAGAGGACCTACTATTGCTATCTTGAATTCTTTATCATAATCTTTCGGTTCTTCCTTAATATCTGATACCCCTCCAAAAATGAACAGTATTATTTGTCTTACCTCCACGCCATATCTTAAAGAAGTTATTGAATGTGCTAATTCATGCACTAAAACAGAAACAAAAAGTATAGCAGCACCGGATATGCCCATTATCCAATAATGGTATACTTCAAGCCCGGGAAAAATTCGTGGCATGAAATTGGCCGTGAGAGTCCATGCAATAAGAAAACAATAATCAACGTAAAATGCAACCTAATTGGAATACTTTTGATCTTAACTACCTGTATGGACACTTTTACCTCAATAAATAATTCGCGGAAAGGGATAATAACCTTTTAGTGCAGTGTAATTCAAAGATTCTGGGTTGCAGGATTAAGGCTTTATAATTCATCAATATTATTTCCACGATCAAGATAGTCGTCAGTAAGTCAGTAATCAGTACGACTTCTGCTTTTTCTGCATCTCTAGTCTCTAAACATTCATTAAATATCTCTATTATTCATATCCATAGAGGTAGTTAATGATGAGTAGGTGTTATCAATCTCCCTCTTCTGTACCATTATTTGTATGGCAACTAAACGAAAAATAATTGATGCTAATCGTTTTACCAAACTACTGAAGGATCCTGTTGTGTTAAAAATCGTAACCGTACTTGATGTTGAGATCATGTGTCGCCTTCTTTCCTTTGCAGCCTGCAATAGATAGCGCATGGGTTTCTTCCTTAGGTTGTATGCGCTGTCATTCCGTACCGCATAAATTTCAAGGCCATAACCTGTCTGGAAACCCAACATTGAAATGATGTAATCTAACTTCCATCCTTCAGTTCCGCCAACATGAACTTCTTGTTGATTGACGATGTCATAAACTATTAAATCATTAGAAAGAGATTCAATCTCATTCATTTCCCTTTGTATATATTCTGAGGCCGTATGTGATTTAACTTGAAGATCTTGTGGATTGAGGTATTTAGTGGTATTAGTTACCTCTACGAAGAAAAGGGCAAACTGGAACTATATGTGAACTAGAGGTTGTAACTTGTGGTCAAATTCCTAGCGCCAGAAATTTTCACCTGATCGCTTGTTACTATGGATAGAGATACTGATAAAGTAATGCCTACCTCGATAAAATCAAAAAGTCCATTCGAGCTTGCAATGGAGATTAGCGATGTATATTTTGATATTGAGTCGGCAGCTAGACTCATTGCAAATACCAGGAAGATTCTGACAGAGAATGAAATTCTATCAATATATGAAAACATGGCTTTGAGTCAAAGGCTATATTTCTTAACAATATCGAATAGTCTGAGGATAAGAATAAACATCAACTCCTAAACCCAGAAAAAATAGCTACAACCGCTAAATATGCCGGAATCGAGCCAAAGATAGTTTTCAAGAACCTATACGTTCAAACAGCATACAATTTGGAGCACCAGGTTACAATCGCACAAGAGATAGCCGAAAAAATAGAATCAAACCCAGACATCAAACTTCTGGCTATCAGGGATCTCACAAAATTTATTGTTACGAATAACAAAGCCAATCACGACTTATCAAATAGAAATGATGACAGCAGTACATTGAAAAAAGTGCTAAGTTCTCTGTATCAGACTTGTGTGAAAAATAAGGTGACATTGGTAGCAACTGGATATTCTAGTATTTCGAGTAGTGGGTTTATACCCAAACCAATAGGCGGGACTTACCTTAAACATATTGTAAACGTTATCGTGAATTTAAAGCCAAATCTGAGTAACGGTTATTATTATACAGATTCTAGTAATTCTGGCGGCGATTCATCTACCTCATACAAAGCCACAATGACCAAACACCCGTATCAATTAACTCCAAAATCCACAATTATTTATGCAAAGAAAAGTGGTAAGAGAAAAAATCCAATGCTGTTCATTTTTGATTGATTGATTTTATATGGGTAGAATAACACCTTCATTTCGGCAGCTTTACGAGGAAATCATAGCTGAGCTGAAATCAGAGCTCCAGGCGGCTATGGTAGACTTAGACCATAAGAGCGCATTCGACTTAATACTGAAAGACGCATGGAATCGTGAGCAAGCTGCAATGGGTAATTCAACACTGCCTACAGTTTGTGATAAACTAAATCTTGTAGCGTCTATACATAACAGAAAACTAACTGCAGCAATGTCAAAAGAGCTGAAAGAGAAAAGATGTAATGATAAAACAGCTTTCAGATAGAATCGTAGAATTAGAAAATACCATCAAGAGCATTATGGATAAACTAAGAGATACTGACCTCTCAAAATAGTATATAGTCGGATGATAAATGGCCAATCAAACAGTAGTCGGATGGATTTTGGATGTCTCACAATATGATGATAGCAATGAAATTATTATACTCATAAAATTACATGACGATAAAGTCACCGGATTCAAACAAAGGCTGCAAGAGCGCATTATCTACTCCCAAGATCTTATTCGGCCGGTCAAGACCTCTTTTAACAGTTGTCAAGATATGACCAGGTCATAAAACGAATATTTTGGGATGAAATGTTTATTGATCTTCAAGACAAGACCAAAACAAGTTTGATAGGAATAAGTCTATCAGAAGACCGACAATGCGAGCAAGTAGTCTTTTTAAGTAGTCTTTTTAATGAGCTTTAATGAGCTTTAAAGTTCAATAACTAATTACATATAATATTATACAATAAGATTGTAGGAGAAGATCTGTAAGACGTGAAATTGGCATGCTGCTAGTGTGTTATAAAATCACTAAATCTAATATATAGTCATCATAGTCATAAACAACATTAAGTACGATTCCAGTTTCAAGACTACTAGTTCTGCCAGCATTGTGAGTGAGAGACGCCATTCGGATATTAGCTCCTCCAACAATAAATAATACGGGATTATTGAACCACATGCATATGATAGATCAAAAAGTTGCGATTGTGACAGGCGGCAGTTCGGGTATTGGAAGAGCAACCGCCATTGCTCTCGCAAAAGAGGGAGTTAAAATTGTCGTAGCAGCACGTCGTGTCAAAGAGGGAGAAGAAACCGTGCGTCTGATCAAAGAAGCTGGGAGTGATGGCATCTTTGTGAAAACTGATGTGACAGATGAAGCTAGCGTGAAGTCGCTAGTAGAGCAAACAGTCGATACATATCATAGGCTTTATTATGCGTTTAATAACGCTGGCGTAGAACAAACGATGGCACCACTAACAGAACAGACAGTTGAAGAATTCGATCAGATCATGAACGTAAATGTCAGGGGAGTGTGGTTGTCAATGAAATATGAAGTCCCTGCGATGTTAAAAAATGGTGGGGGCTCGATAGTAAATAATTCTTCTGTTGCCGGCATAATGGGATTTCCGCGAGGGGCAATCTATATCGCGAGCAAACATGCCGTGCTCGGGTTGACTAAATCAGCTGCTCTAGAATATGCCAAATCTGGAATCAGTATAAATGCTATCGCTCCAGGAGGGGTTAAAACTGAAATGGCTGATAGAGTATTTGAAGACGACCCCCAATTTCTCGAAACTTTGACGGCAATGCATCCAATAGGTCATTTAGCAGATTCAGAAGAAATTGCAAATGTAGTAGTCTGGTTATTATCAGACAGAGCATCGTTTGTCTTGGGTCATACGTTGCTAGTTGATGGAGGGGTGGTCAGCCGATAATGCCCAGAAATTCATGTATCAAAATACTAACAGAGACATTAGGCGACATTCTCCGGAGATAATGTATGTTTGGCTTACAAATAGAAATCCCCCCAACTAACAGAAAGACCAAAGAGAGAGGCAATGACCAAAGGGGACTTATGGTGCATATCTAATAGTGCTTTGGACAGGCATTGGATATCACAACTTATCAACCAATTCAGGGCTAGACAGCTTTAAGTTGTATCATCTCATTTAATCCATAGAGAATGTCTAATACGATTTTATCTCAAAATGAAATAGATTATCTCAACACCCAGCGTATCGCAAGAATTGCCACGGTCTCAGTATCATCGTCTGACGGGCTATCTCAACCAGATGTTGTGCCAGTTGGTTTTGATTTCGATGGTGAGTTTCTTTACGTAAGTGGTATGAATCTTCTCAAATCTACAAAATACAAAAATGCTCTAAAGAATAGAAACGTTGCAGTTGTGATAGATGATCTGAAGACTGTTGATCCCTGGGATCCACGAGGGATTAGGATCTATGGTGAAGCCGATGTCTACGGAATGAGTACCAGGAGGTTTGATAATCATTTTTTGAGCCAGGCTAACTACACTGCTGATTCGGTAGACTAATTTCTAAGATCAGATAATATGTAGGATTATTAGTTCTGAGGCTAGGACTATCGCATCTGAGGGAAAAAAGAAAAATGAACAAGGTAAACTACAATATATAACTTTTAACTAGATTAATATCGGCCCCTTCCTATCATTCCAATGTCTCCACTATCTACTGATCTGTTCAGCCTTGGGGTAGCAACACGCCAAGCTGCTTGGCTATAGTTCTTGGAGAATCCCACAGAGAATAGCTGCTTGTCTAAGTTATTTCTAATGAAAATGATTGACTAATATATACCACGGTCTGCTACCACTTTAGCTATTGTTATCTTTACTTGGTTTACAGACTCTGGAACTCTTTTCTCTGCCTTTTTTTAAAATGTACCTACTGGCCAGGTAAGTCGCAAAGGCTGCGGCAATTGCCATTGCAATTCTTCTTTTAGTTAACAATATTTGTAACCATACACTGACGCATAAATACTATCATATTATTCATCGGTAAACAAAATAATGCATTGATACTAAAGTTTATCGTCTTTGCAATAACAGAAAAATAAATATTAACTGGCTGAGTTAGTTTCACCAGTCATATTTCCATCTGCAGTCTGATTGGTCATCATCGTTGTTGCAGCATTTGTGCGCTGATATCCTCTAAGGGATAGGAATTAGATTGTGGTCACGTCCATGGACCTCCAGGACCTATCATTCCTTTGCCGAGAGCTTCCATCCCTTCTTTTTAATTTGTCTGATGTTTTCTAGAGATATCTATGAGCTAGATTGCAAGAACTTGACCGTTTCCTGCGTCTACTACAGCACCATGGAATTTTCTGTAATGTATTTCCTTTTTTTCTCTTCCAAGTTGAAAAAGTACATGTGTAGTATCATTGCTGATTTTATATTCTTCATTTAGTTTATTCAAATAGTCTTCTAAACCCATCTCGTCTTTTAGTACTCTTTCTCTCATAGACATTGGTACCATCAAAGATTATTATGTTATGAAGACGTTACAGGAAGGTATGAGAAGCGTGTCAAAAGGATATAGTATTGTCATTGTAATGATTGTTATATCAATAATATCAATTACCACTATTTCCAGTGTAATGACACAGGAGAAACAACATACTGCTTTTGCACAGCTTCCAGGACAAGAATCCTTAGATTCTAATGTTGAACAGGCTTCGATACATGAGTTCTCTGTTCCATTGGGCTCAAGGCCACATGATGTTGCTCCTATGCCTAACGGAACCTTAGTATGGTATACTGCTCAAGGTTCCGGTGAATTAGGAAAACTGGAACCGACTACGGGAAAGACGTATCATATTGCGCTGGGCCAGGGTTCAGCACCACACGGAGTTATTATCGGGCCAGATGGCGCTCTGTGGATTACAGATGGAGGTCTAAATGCTATTGTACGTGTTAATCCTCTTACTGAAGAGGTTAGAGTATATCCGCTGCCTGTAGATTCTGGTTATGGTAACCTAAATACGGCAACATTTGATCATAATGGAACCCTATGGTTTACCGGACAAAGCGGAATTTACGGACGCCTTGATCCGCAGATTGGAAAGATCGAAGTCTTCCAGGCGCCTAGTGGTCCTGGACCTTATGGCATCTCTACAACCCCAAACGGTACGGTATATTATTCCTCATTAGCAGGTAGCTATGTTGCTCGCATCGATTTAGAAAGTGGAAACAGCAGCGTGTTGGAGCCTCCTACAGCCGACCAAGGAGCACGAAGAGTCTGGTCTGACTCTCATGGTCTCATCTGGGTTAGTGAATGGAATGCAGGACAGTTAGCCGAATATAATCCAACTACCGGAGAATGGAAAGAATGGCAACTCCCAGGTGACAATCCGATGCCTTATGCTGTATATGTTGATGAGAAAGATATGGTTTGGTTAAGTGATTTTGGAGCAAATGCCTTGGTGCGTTTTAACCCAATGGATGAG
>Ga0315534_1000886_pt1 | contig 20994 bp, 19 predicted proteins | sample SalMarSW160240MG_FD_203094 | JGI IMG/M metagenome (GOLD analysis project Ga0315534, IMG submission 203094) | Salt marsh sediment microbial communities from the Plum Island Ecosystem LTER, Massachusetts, United States - Salt Marsh Sediment SW1602-40 ... | reverse complement strand
AGGCTGCTAACGTGTGTTCAATATACGCCATTCCAAGAATAATAGATGATAAAAACTGACCATAGACGAAACAGTACCACGCTTCCTCATATAAATTTTTCGCTATCCAACCGCACATCGGTAATATCGAACTTCAGAATATGAGACCTCTTCATATTCAGCAACTTCAAAATAAACTCTTAAAACTCAAATCACATTATTATGTATTCAATATAATGCGATTATTAAGACAGGTACTAAATATTGCAGTTAAATGGGATATGATTCCCTATAACCCATTATTGAAAATTGATCTCCCAAAAGTCCCGAAAAAAACTTAAACAATCCTTGCTCCTGAACAACTAATTCAATTATTGCATAGCGTTAGTAAAAGGGACAAAGCAATTATTGCACTTGCAGCCCTCGCAGGTCTACGGAAAGGGGAAGTATTTGGTGGACACACCGCTCAGAAATTGACCCATCCAACGCTTAGAAATTGACCCACCCTCAACACCAAATTCGGTAGATTAAAGGTGCAAAACCATAACTACCGGAGGAAAGGATGCTGAGGATGGATCAAGTACATGTTATCAGACACAAAGTGATTTTGGAAGGAGTTTCGATCCGGGAAGTTTCGCGTCAGATGGGGGTGAGTCGCAACACGGTGCGTAAATACCTGCAGGTGAGTGAGCCGATACGGCAGGAGAAACAGCCCAGGAGAAAGCCGGTGTTGGAGAAGGTATCTCCACGAATTGATGAGCTTTTGGAGGAGTGGCGAGGGCGAACGACGCCGAAGCAACGGATTACGGGAAGTAGGATATACCGGCAGTTGATTGAAGAAGGCTATGATGTTGGTATTACCACGGTACGGGAATATCTACGGGAGAAGCGGCGGCAGAAGCAGGAGGTGTATATTCCGCTGGTATATTTTCCTGGGGAGTGTGCACAGGTTGATTTTTTCGAGGTGACGGTAGAGGAAGCTGGGGAGTTACGCAAGGCGTGGAAGTTTCTGATGCGGCTGATGTATTCTGGCAAGGACTTTGTGTGGTTGTATGATCGATGCGATCAGCTATCGTTTTTGGATGGGCATGTACGGGCCTTTCAGTTTTTCAAGGGGGTGGCACGGAGAATCATCTACGACAATCTTACTGCTGCGGTGAAGAAGCGGGTGGGATTACGCATAGAGTTGACGGGCCGGTTTATGGCGTTGAACAGTCACTATCTGTTTGAGCCATGTTTTGCCCGTCCTGGGGAAGGGCATGACAAGGGAGGGGTGGAATCTCGAGGTAAAGGTATTCGGTTGCAGCATTTGACGCCGATACCGAGGGGAGAAACGCTGACTGGTATTGCGGAGTCTATTCTGGAGGAGGTAGAAGCTTTTGGTGGGCGGCGGGTAGATCGGGATGGGAAAAGTGTTACTGAACGTTTTGCTGAAGAGCAAAAGCAGCTACGTGCACTTCCTGATCAGCCTTTTGAAGTGAGGGATGTAGTATTGAGCTCGGCAAGCAAGCAGGCATTGGTACGAATTGAAGCTGCGGATTATTCAGTTCCCTCTCACTGGGCCAGACTCCCTGTGACTTTGTATATTGGCGTGACTGATATTCGTCTGAGCTGCTGTGGGGAATATATCACTGTGGAGAAGGTGAAACGAGGAAAACGGAAGATTCAGTATCGTCACTATCTGGCAGAGCTTACTCGCAAGCCCCAGGCCGTGCGTCAGGTTATACCGATGCTCTTAGAGGAGCTGGGAGAGCCGTATAAACGGTTATGGAAGTTATTGGTGGAGAGTCATGGAGAACGGGATGGGGCGCGGGTGATGGCAAAAGTACTGGGAGCTGTGAAAGATCACGGTCAGGAGGCGGTTTCTCAGGCTCTTCTGAGGGCTCTTGAAGGAGGCAGAGTTGATCTTTTAGCCTTACGAAGCAGACTCCAGGAGCCACAAGGTCCTCAGCAGGTCGAAGTTCCGGAATCTCTCTCAACGTATCGAATTGAATCGGGATGTATAACCGACTATGATACGTTGCTGGGAGGTCGATTATGAGTCATGTTGAAGATGCAGTCATTCAAGGACATCTCAAAGTTTTACGTCTTCCTGGGATACGTGATGAATATCCGTCGCTGATTCGGGAGGCTCAGCAGGACAATTGGAGCTTTGAGCAGTTTCTTCGTGAGTTGTTGGAGACGGAGTTGCGTTCTCGGGAAAGACGTACTGCTTCCCGGCGACTGAAAGAAGCCCGTTTTCCGGAGGTAAAGACCTTTGATCAGATGGATTGGGAAGCACTTGAAGGAGTCAGTCGTCAGAAGATTCTGGAGTTGGCAAGCTGTGAGTACATTCAGAAAACTGAAGATGTTATTATTGCCGGTCCGATTGGTACTGGGAAAACGCATATATCGATTGCATTGGGAGTGGAAGCTGCTCGAAGGGGATTCCGGGTTCTGTTCACCCGGGCGGCGGATCTGGTAAGGGAGTTGCTGGAAGCACGGGATGAACGTTTATTGGGGCGTTTACAGCAGCGATTACTGAGAGCATCGCTTCTGATCGTGGATGAGCTTGGGTTTGTGCCTTTTGACCGTGCCGGAGGAGAACTGTTGTTTAATCTTTTGTCCCAACGGTATGAGCGGCGTTCTACAATCGTCACCACCAACCTGGCCTTCTCAGAATGGGTTCAGGTATTTGGTGATGAGAAGCTCACCACCGCACTGCTTGATCGGTTAGGCCATCATGCTCATATACTGACTACGAAGGGCCTGTCGTATCGAGCGCAAAAAGGAAAACGAAAGGGGTGATGGAGGAGAAGTCTTGAGGGCAGGAGAGGGAAATAGAAAACGGTTGTTTGAAATCGGGCAATAAAAATAATACCACCGCGCTGAAAAAAATCGTTTCACGGTCCTCTATGAGCGTCTTTTGAGGAAGCCCGGCAGAAATATTATAGGATGTACGGTGAAGTGCCAATATGTGCATACATTACGGAGGTTTTTTCTTTGAGCAGAATAAGGCTGTGGATATATGGACAACTCTCCGCTGCACTCCGAGTTGCCCACATACCCACAGCTCTACTGCTACTATTTTTAAATTTTATAAAACAACAAGAAAAAAACCATAAATGGTTTACTTAAAGGAGTAGTCAGAGGAGATCATTTCTCTTATACTATTGCCGGGGTGGGTCAAAAATAAAACGTTGCCCTGGGTCAATTACTGATCGTTGCCAACATTTGGTTTACAATGGGATGATATTGATTTAAAGCAGAAAGAAATCAATCTTCAAAGGCAATACTTTTTAGGCGATATAGGTCCTCTCAAAACTGATAGTAGTAAAACAGTCTTACCCATCTGTGATAAATTGAAACTAATACTAGCTGAATGGAAGTTACAAAGTGGTTCTCCTATCTGGGTATTCCCAGGAAAAAATGATAAACCATTATACCCAGATACATGGGTTACTAAACATTTTAAAAAGATACTACAAGAGAATAACTTGCCTCCTATGAGATTTCATGATTTGAAACATACCTTTGTAAGCATTCTTATAGGGCAAGGAATACCAACTGCTGATGTTCAACAGCTTGCTCGACATACTTCTTACCAAACGACTATTGACATCTATAGGCATCTTTTACCAAATCAATTAGAAAAAGGATTACATAATTTTGATTTAATGTTGTTATCCGTAGAAAAATCCTGACACATAGGGCGCATAGGAGGCTAACTTAAAAAATGGTACTAAGTACGGGGGCCGGTCAGGTTTGACTTTTTCACTTTTTAATGTAATTCACCATTGCTTTGGCTGAATGCCCAATCGTTTCCAGTTTAAACTCTTTATTCTTCTGGATGATATGGATGAAATCAAACTTATCCCCCTTCATGTGATCAACAAGTTTTTCCATAACAGTCAGGCAGAATACACAACCATTTCCTGTACCTCCGGCGGCAGCAATACAAGTAAAGGGTTTGCTAGCTACACAGCTGCTCTTGTTAAAGGCTTCACAACGGCGCAACCGGTCAAAAAAAACCTTGGCTGATTCACTTATATCCCACCAGTATACCGGGGTGATTATGATAAAACCATCCATATTAGCCATTGACTGATGGATCTTATTGAAATCGTCATCTTCAATAATGCAGCGATTCTCAGTCCTACAGATACCCCATCCCTGTTCACAAGCCTGACAATGACGGATGTTCTTTTCATTCAGGTCGATCATCTGCACATCGGCCCCGGCCTTTTCTGTCCATAGCCTTGCCTTTTCCCCGCAGGAAGCGGTGAGCCCGTTTGCGTTCGGGCTGCTCGTAAATATCATGATGTCCATAATCCTACGCCTTTCGTCTTTTCGTGAATTGATCGTAATTCTATTGTTTTATCATTGTTATCATTTTATCCGAGTCGGCGTGAATTATCAACAGGGCATATAGTCTATATAATATCTATTCATGAGCGCTACATCTGATGGTGATGGTACAAACAAATTTCGGTCAAGCAGTTTGTATTCGTGACCTGCCCCCTAAAAACGGATCCACTTTCAAAGTGAGAGAGTAATCAGCTCCGATCTTAAGACCGAATTTATGCTGCTAGTAATTTCCACTGTTTCAGTTCAAGATCTATTACCACCTGACTGTATTAGTTCATCGAGAATCGAATAAAATTAAATGTTTAGTTAAGGTGGAATATGTATTCTGTGTTCTGCTCCGCACAGGAGTGCTCCAAAAAGTTAATTTTCGTAAGATGTTTCTGATGCCCTGTTAGAAAATACCTGTGCTGCACGGATTCCTCGAAGTCCTCATAGATGTATATCATGACCGAAGTTTACCTCCACGAAAGTTGACAGGTTTTTGTAAAAATAGGGTTTATAATAAGTAAGTGGGAGAAAATACATTCTTAAAAGACTACGCTATGAAAGCATCACTTTTCCGGGACGCGCTCGAAAAGAATGGGCCCAACTATACAATTAGGATAACGGATTATAAGGTGGTTTGGTAAGATTGTGGATAAAAATATTAAATTGCTTATGGCTCATCAGATTTCCTCAGCACGAAGTTACTCATCATAGCCAATGTCTCCCTCATTAATATTCGTCTGGAAATAAAACCATCGTAGCAGAATAGTCTGTTTCTGTGATAATCCAGATTTTTGTTTCGACTTTATATTTAATGCTGTTATCCGTAGACAAATCCGTAGAACGCGGCACTTTTTCTGCATACACCAATATAGAAAAAACTCCCTAACTCTTTAAGAGTCAGGGAGTTATCTTTGAGCGGGAAAGGGGAATCGAACCCCCGACATTCAGCTTGGGAAGCTGACGTTCTACCTCTGAACTATTCCCGCCTGAGATAAAGCTTTATGTCACTCATATTACTATCATCGAAGCTGGCGAATGTCAACAGAAAAAAAATCTTCCAATTTATATTGATACATGGTATATATGTGATAACTTTGTGGTAAACAGCGGAGGGAGACATGAAGCGTTTCTTTTTTCCCGTACTGATATTTATTACTTTTTCGCTCCTGCTTTTCGGGTGCCAGAAGGCGGCCATTGAGAATGCTATTGATGATTTTGAAAACGCGGTAAACAGCGATGATGCAAATGCACTCGATAGTGTAATCAGTAGCGATAGTGAGTTTCGTATAACGGGCACGTTTGAAAATTTTTTAGATTACTTCGATGCATTTCGGCCGGTTTCGTACAGCGGGATAAGTATCGAACAGGACGGTTCGGATGCAACGGTCGACGCCGATGCAGACTATCACGGAACAGCCATCAAAGCTCAATTTATCATGAAACGGGACGAGGCTTTTTTTGCCTTTCTCTTCCCCGACTGGAAGGTAAAGGAGTACTGGGACACCAATAATACGAACAATGAGCTTGTGGCGGTATGGCTGAAGATAAAAAGCCTCTTAGAGAAACGAAAGCTGGGAGAATAGCACCCTACTCCATCGATCCGCTGGTGTCTATCTCCGTGACGAGGGCTGAAAACAGAGTTACAACATCCTCATTCGTTTTATGCAGGCGTTTGGCAAGTATCTGGGCAATCTGGCGCGTTATCAAAAGGGCGATGAGCGGCTCTTTTTCGCCGAATTCCTGAAACTTCTTCCTGTTCGTTACGAGAAAGATGCTGTCCACCTCAGCAACTACGGTGGCGGTTCGTTTATCGTTGAGAAGGAGACCGATCTCGCCGAAAAAGACGTGCTGATCCTCACTGAGCAGTACCACCGTATACGGCTCGTTCTGCAGTGTATTCTTCAATACCCTGACATACCCCTCCTTGATGATGTACAGCTCATCGCCTACTTCCCCCTCCCGGATGAGTATGTCGCCTTTCTTCGCTTTCCTCTCGACGAAAAGGCCCGAGATTTTTTGCAGGATGTCTATTTTTTCCTCGAAATCCTTAAACAGCACGATGTGTTTCAACAGCTCAAGATTATTGTTCATTTACAGTACTCCGGCGTGCGCTGAGCTCGGTATAATGATGGCCTTCGAGTTCCTTTTAACAAGGTAGCCATCCCCGGGATTGAGCACCGGTTTGTTTGGATACAGCCTCTTCACCATCTGAAGATTTTCCACAAGTTTGGAGATATCGGGCGTTTTCTGGGCCTCCGCAAGAGCTTCCTTCTTCCGATAATAGATCTTTCCAGTATTTTCTAAAAGCCCTATAACGATATCACCATACGCCTGTTTGAAATGCTCCTGGAGATCTCTGAAGGGCTTTCCGATAAAAACGTTCTGAAATTCAACGGTCGTCATTCCCTTCTTCTCCGGATCAAGCATCTCCGCGGCAATATGTGATATCCCTGAAGCGCTTGCTGCGTTCGCCAGAAGCCCCCTGCTGTATTCCCGGGTGGAAATTATCTCGTCACAGTTTGCAAGTTTCAGATATTTCTCAAACTTGATATCGATAAGCTCAGCACATGTATAGATATTTTTATTCATCGAATCGATTGTAATCGCGGCCATTACCGTCCGTGAATCGACTTCCTGCAGTGAAAACTTCCGGCTTGAATCTGCGAGGATAAGCGCAGTAGCAGCATTTTTCAGATTCGCCCTTTTCAACACCTTTTCATCTATGTAATCACCCTTTATATATTTCACCGTCTTAAATCCCGGCATCGAGCGTATATGATCGATCTCCTGGGGATCGGCATTATTGATGAGCACAATATCGGAAGGCTTGAGATCGGGATCCACAGCCAGAATTTTTCCAATAATCATTTCGAGCTCCGGCTTCCACCCGCAGACGATGAAATGCCCTTTTTTCCTCTCAACCACGATAAGACCTCCTCGTGCCTTGATCTGTTTATCTACAAGAAAAGAAGCAATGCGTCCGGAGACGATACCCATACTCGCAACACCGAGAATCATCATGAAAATACCGAGGATTCTACCGCCGACAGTAATCGGAGTTTTGTCGCCGTACCCGACAGTGGTGAGGGTTACGATCGTCCACCAGATCGTATCCCAGAGAGTCTGAAACCCCTCGTTCACCCCGTATTCAAATATATAAGCGCCGATTGAGATTACCGCGAGCAGGCCCACAATCACGAGAACGATGATGAAGGTATTGTTATTGTTCAAAACACTCCAGAAATCAACGAATGAAAATTTTTTCTTCTGTTGCTTTTTCTTATCAACTCCGGGTTGCGGATCGGGATAAACCGCAACGGGCTCCTCATCCGTCAAACTGGTTTCCTGTAAAAACTGCTCACGAAGGTAGGAGGTGGTGCGCTGCGTCTCTTCTCTTCGAGCCTTCAGTTCCGAACGCAGATTCATCATCTTTTGAAAAGCATGGGAAAACGTATGTACGCCTTCCTTCTTCTTTTCATTTCTCTTTTCCCGCATTGTTTCTCTGACCCTTTTTCAACACATTTACATACAGTATTGGATAGACTTTCCGCGCCTGTTTCCCTGATTATGACCGGGAAATGAACTTTCTGTGCGCCTCGAATGCCTTCCGTAGTGCACGGCTGACCTCGTTTTGAAGCCCGAACAGCTCATCGTAGGTTGCCGATGCATCCTGTACCGGCTCTTTTAATGTATCGGCATTTACCTTTACAAATGAATCGGTCAGTTGCGATATTTCAAGCTTCTGTCCATTGTATCGACTGTGACACCACATGGCCTGTATTGCAGCACCGAAGCTCGCCGCCTCTTCGATTTTCATCGTCACCGTAGGCGCCCTGAACACGTCAGCTGCAATCTGGCGCCAAATATCACTTTTACTTCCTCCGCCGGTAAGCCGTATATCCCTGACCTCTATTCCCTCCTTCTGCATGCTTTCCAGCCCGTACCGAATACCAAGCGTTACTCCTTCCATTGCCGAACGGGCCAGATACTCCCCCTTGAACGTAAATTCATTGACACCAAAGAATACGCCTGTACCGGACGGTACATTCGGTGTCCGCTCTCCGACAAAATAGGGAACAAGAACCAGTCCCCCGGACCCGCAGGGAGCGTTTTTTACCTGCTCCTCGAGGTCTCTGTTGTCCATGTCAAGTAAATCTTTCACCAGCTCGGTGGCAACCGTAACATTCATCGTGCACGCAAGCGGAAGCCATCCGCCTGTACTATCGCAGAAAGCAGCAAACTCACCATTCGAATCAACTACTGGAAAATCGGAATAGGCATAAATCGTTCCTGAGGTACCGAGACTCACTGAAACCACACCCTTTTTCGTATTCCCTGTACCGATAGCCGCCATCATGTTATCACCGCCGCCGGAACTGACTATAACCCGGGCATCCGCAGGGAGGCCAAAGTCTCCGAGGACCTCTCTGCGGACAAAACCGACAGGAGCATCGCTCTTGATAATTTCCGGCAGGCACACTGCAAGATCGCGGTTTTCATCTATGCACTGCATAACTTCCTCACTCCACACCCTCTTCCGTATATCGAAGAACGCGGTCCCCGACGCATCTCCCGCCTCCATTTTTCTCTCGCCAGTGAGATAAAAATTGATATAGTCATGCGGAAGCAGGATCGTCCTGAGTTTTTTATAATTATCGGGTTCGTTCTCCTTCAGCCACAGCACCTTTGGCGCTGTGTAGCCGGGAAGAACGTTGTTACCGGTGAGTTCGAGCACTTTTCCCTCTCCCCCGAGTCTATCAAGAATCTCCCTGCATTGACGCTCTGTGGAGGTGTCGTTCCACAGTTTCGCATTTCTTATCACCGACCCTCGCTCATCGAGCGGAACGAATCCGTGCTGCTGGCCGGACACACCGATTCCCAGTATACTTCGTCGGTCAATCCCTGTTTTTCCCAGCACCTCATTGACTGTTTTTCGCACTGCCGCCACCCACGATGCCGGGTCCTGTTCCCGTGTGCCGTCGGCCTTTTCAACGAGTGGATACATGCCTTTTGCCTCACCAAGAACCGATCCATCTGCACCGCTGCACAGTACCGTTTTCGTCCCCTGTGTTCCCACATCGATACCGATGAAGTTTCCCTCAAGCGATATGTTTTCCATGCATGCTCTCCTTCTCATCGTATGCAGATGTTCAGCCGAACATTTTGTAGCCCGCTGCATCATCTGCAGCATTTTCCTTCAATACGATTTAATGTTTGTCCACCTCGTTACCTTTGCAGAGATTATAATAAGATTATTAAAATAATGAAACCCCTTGTTTTTTTATCGATGAGCATGTATAATCAAAAGCGACCTGTAAGATTTAAAAAAGTGCACGGCGGAAAAACACCTGATAATACGCAGGAATACAGGCAGCAAATAGATTGAGGTGTATGGCCGCATATGTACGCTTATCGGATTTCCGTATCAACTCTTCATAATCCTATATAACCAACGGCTCTGGAATGGAAACTCTTGATTTTAATGAAGATACCGAAGGAAACAAGAGGCTTATCTTTGACCTCACGACGATGCTCGAGGTTGGGAAAACCCTCAATTCCAGTCTATCCCTGAACGATGTTCTTGATATCATTGTCCTTACCTGCAGCGGCCATTTTCATGCATCCGATGCCTTCGTTATCCTTTCAACCGAACGCGAGGGACAGGCGTACTTCAGCTATAGAACAGACACGGCCAGTGTATCATTCGGCCCCACTCATCCGCTTATAAAATATATAAAAGATAAGCAGCGGCTCGTTCATATATCCGAACTTGGTGAGAAGAACGAACTCCTGGAAACCTTCGACATATTTAGCAAGGATGAAATCGAGCTTATCATACCCCTGCGGTTCAAGGGCCAGATCAACGGGATATTGTACCTGATGAAGAAGGAAAAAGAGTTTGGAGAAGAGTACAGTGAGGATGAAAAACGGTTCATCGACATTATTGCAGGGTTTGCTTCTGTTGCAATAGAGAATGCACGTTTATATGAGATGGCGACTCTCGATAGAAAAACGAAGCTCTACAATCATGGATATTTTCAAAACCGTCTGCTTGAAGAAATAGAACGCGCCGAACGGTATAAAACCGACCTCTCACTCATGATGCTTGATCTTGATCACTTTAAAAACATCAACGATACATATGGACATATAGTCGGCGATGAGGTGCTGATCAAGATTGCACATGTAATCCGCGAACAGCTGCGTTCTTTCGATATTCCGGCGCGGTTCGGCGGCGAAGAGTTTACCGTTATCCTTCCTGAAACCGACCTGACAAGCGCCGTTAGTGTCGCCGAACGCCTGAGAAAAGCTGTTGAGAAGCTTTCGTTTTCCTCGTCGAAGGGCGGCTTTACGGTTACCGTCAGTATAGGAGTAACGGGTTTCATCTATTCAGCCGGCATACCCGAGGATGTCTTTATCGAGGAAGCGGACAGGGCGCTCTACTACGCAAAACAGCACGGACGAAATCAGGTCGCTTCATACCCTAAGATTGCCGCTGAAATTGCCAGCATATAAATAAATCCAATAAACAAAAAACAGTTGATCTGCGCTTCGCGACAGTTATTGTATTTGTATATACCATTCCTCCGGAGGATCGAAAATGAAACACACTTTTCTTTTACCTGTCATGGCTATTCTGGCACTGTGCATAGCAGCCGGTCCGGCATTCGCCGTTGAGAACAAACTCAAAAACACATCTAATAAAACGGTCGTGGATGGAACGATACATAAAAATGAGTACAGTTACGTTTACACCTTTCAGGACATGGAACTCTATCTGAACAGAAACGGAGGCAATCTCTACATCGCAGCTTCTGTTAAAACCGATGGATGGCTCGGCGTCGGGTTCGATTCAAAGGTTATGAATAACGCATATATTTTGATCGGGTATGTCGACAACGGAAACCCTGTTTTAAAGGAACAGACTGGAACAGGACACAAACATGTTGATACTGATCAGTCAATAGCACAAACATATGCCATGAAGGAATCCGGAGGGTCGACGGTGATTGAAGTTTCACTCGACGAGAAGGATGTCATTAAAAAGGGACAGAAAACCCTTGAAATGATTCTTGCCTACGGAGGAAAGGATTCACTGAAATCCTATCATGGAAAAACGAGACAGGGCTTTTCCGTCCCGCTCAACTAGTTTTCTTTGTAAAATAAGGGTGTATTTAGACGACCTGCAGCCGTCTGAATGAAGATCGTTCGGTTGGACAGCCCGTGTTTACAAACCTCCGGCCTGATGAAGAAAAAAACCGTTCACAGGTGAAATTAAAAACCCTCTCACAGAATGAGAGGGTTGTAAATTTTTATACCTATACTTCTACTCTTCCCAATGTATACATTCAACAGGACATCCATCAATCGCTTCCTGAATCTCTTCCTCGGATGCGCCTTCTTCATCGCTTACTTCTGCAATGTTGTCGTCATTCATTACGAAGACATCCGGGCAACTGTCTGCACACGCACCGCAACTGATACATTCGTCCTGATCAATGACAATTTTCCTGGCCATACGACTTCTCCTTTGGATGGCAAAATTTTCTCGAAAAATACGTACAGGTAAAATAAAAGTCAATCATTCTTTACGAAAAATATCTTTTTATCCGGGAGAAAAAATGCAGTTTAGACAGAAAATAAAGGGTCGTAAAAATGAAAAAGGGAGCGCAAATACCCCCGAAAATCGGGTAGCGGACGATAAATCCGCCATATAACATGACAACCGCGATAATGGATGCGAAGAAGAGACATGAAATCACTGATCGGGCGATTATCAGCAAAATACGGGTGAGCGCCCCTTTCCTGATAGCCCTGAAAATAAAATATATCAGCACCAGCACAGCGCATGCGGCAAATACAAAGGTGTATAGTTTTGTGCTGTATACAGCAACTCTGTAGAGAATATAAATGAAGGAACCAATTGCAGCAACTGTTATAAAAACAAAAAGAAGGAAGGTAAAAAACCGTTTGAGTATGTCAAGGATTTTTGTCAAGTCTTTTTTCATTTTTTATACTCGGTCCCGGCGGGATGTATCCCGCCAGGAACTTGCGCCACTCTAAATTAAGTATTATTTTACAATAGGTCAACCAGGCGGTGTTCCCATGAGAAAAAAACCATTGCAGATCATGTTCCTCGGTACGGGTTCCGATGTCGGAAAGAGTATCATAGCCGCAGGTTTCTGCCGAATCCTCAAACGGTATGGATACACAGTTGCACCTTTTAAAGCACAGAATATGGCGCTCAACTCTTTTGTAACAGTAACAGGTGACGAGATGGGCAGGGCACAGGTGATGCAGGCGCACGCAGCAGGGATACTCCCCTCCTCAGATATGAACCCGGTCCTCCTTAAACCCACCGGAGATTCATCCGTGCAGGTTATTGTACAGGGTAAGGTACTGAGCAGTACGGATGCGGCTAAATACTACGGAATGAAGGAACAAATAATTCAGCCGGTTATCGAAAGTTATCAGCGGCTTGCCGCGAAATACAGTGCGATAGTGCTCGAAGGAGCCGGAAGCACGGCAGAAATCAATCTCAGGGACAAGGATATTGTCAACATTGAGATGGCGTTGAGGGCGCACGCCCCTGCAGTTATTGTTGCCGATATCGACAAAGGCGGTGTTTTTGCGGCACTCACCGGTACAATGAACCTATTGAAGCGAAGGGAACAAAGACAGGTAATCGGCTTTATTATTAACAAATTCCGCGGAGACAGGACGCTCTTCGAAGACGGGGTTCGATTCATCGAGAAAAGAACAAAAAGGCCGGTATTTGGAATTGTACCCTTTTTTGACGATGTCAAGCTGCCCGAGGAGGACAGCGTTGCACTCCAGTATGAGCGAGGGACCAGCGGGGCTGCTGAGATTCGCATTGCCGTGGTGCAGTTGCCCTATATATCAAACTATACGGATTTCGATCCCCTTGAATTGGAAGAAAAGGTGGCGATTTCCTATATCAGGAGACCCGAAGATGTACAGGGAAATTCTGTCGTTATCCTGCCCGGCACAAAGAACACCGTTCACGACCTCTTATGGCTGAAACAGCGCGGTTTCGAATCGGCGCTGAGGAAACATGTTTCAAAAGGGAATGCCCTCATCGGAATCTGCGGCGGCTATCAGATGCTCGGTACATATATCGCCGATCCATTCGGTGTTGAAACACAACGGAAAAAAACCGAAGGGCTTGGCTTTCTTCACACTTTCACCACCCTGCTTGAGAAAAAAACTCTCACAAGGGCACACGGATCCTGCAATATCACCCGCATCAACAGAAACCTTAAAACACCCCTGCCTGTCGAAGGGTATGAGATACACATGGGAAAGACCGAAACATCCGAAGGCACACAGCCCGCTTTTTTTATTAAAGACCGAAACCGGCATGAGGAGGATTTTCATCCGGATGGTGCAATACATACGAGCGGAGTAGTGTGGGGAACCTATCTCCACGGGCTATTTGAAAATGATAAATTCCGGTACCATTTCCTGCAGGCACTCGGGAGAAGTGCGTGCACACGACTTAGCTACCGGAAAAGCATCGAGAAAATGTACGACAGACTTGCCGACATCATTGAGAAAAACGTGGATGTACAGGCGGTATTAAACGCTGCTCGGCGTTTCTAATCAAACACCAGATTTTCTCATCAAATCAATCACCTCATCCATGCCGGGAATCCCCTTCCTGCCGCCGAGCTCTCTGCATTTGAGCGCCGCACAGGCAGCAGAAAATTTCACCGCTTCCCGGACCGGATATCCCTTTGCAATAAAAAATGAAAAAGCACCATGAAATACATCTCCTGCACCCGTTGTATCAACAACCTCAACCGGAAAGGCTTTCTGTCTGAAAATTCTCTTCTCTTCCTTCTTAAATGCAAGTGCGCCACGTTTCCCCACGGTGATGCACACAAACGGCGTGCGGACTTTCTGCACAAACATCTCGAGCAGGTCCCTGTCTTCTGTGTCTTCCTTCACCGCGCAGAAATCACGCGCAAACCCGCTCGATGCGATTACGTACCCGGAATTATCCATTATTTCACCTGAGCATTCCACCACTTTCTCAGCATCAACCACGACGGGAATACCGTTTTTTTTTGCAATCCTTGAAACCGCAAGAGCTGTTTCGGGATGGTAAAAATCGATCAGCAGGATATCTCCCTTTTTAAGAATCGATTCATCAATGGGTGAAAGAACAGGGATGTCCTGCTTCGTGTAAAATATCGTTCGTGTCGAAGTCTGCCTGTTAATAAGTACCACCGCTATTGGATTCTTTCCTTGCCTCACCTCCACAAACCGGGTATCCACACCGTATTCGTTGAACTCCGCGAGTATCCGCTGCCCGTATTCGTCATCACCGACTGCCCAGTAATACCCCGCCTTCCCTCCAAGACGAGAGACAGCAGCGAGAGCGGTTCCGACATTGCCGCCTCCCTGCATCTCAATTCGCGATACTTCGATTTTCTCATCATCCACAGGCGGACCGTCGAGCAGGCAGAGAAAGTCTATTGAATTGCAGCCGATTCCGAGAACATCAAACAATTTATACACTCCATTTTTTACTTGACAAAAAAAGCATTCCGAGTATCTTAATCTACATCCAGGCAAGTACAGTTCATAATACGATAGAAAGAAATGAAATTAAACAATTTTTTTACAGGTTGTTTTTACCGCAAAAAATCATACCGTTCGATCGCGGCAATTATCATCAGCATTATCGTACTCCTTCTATTTTTTACCTAGGCAGCGGTATAGTCTGTTTCAAACCCGCTGCCAACAGCGGGTTTTTTTATTGTATAAGGGGATGGATCGGAATCATACTGTATTATCCAGACGGATAATGCACAGAATCAACAGAAGCACGACAAATCGCATTTTATCAAATATTTTTTAATGGAGGAATCATGCGAAGCGATGGAATGAAAAAAGGTATTGCGCGGGCTCCGCACAGGTCACTGCTCTATGCGCTCGGCCTCACGAAAGATGAGATCGCAAGGCCCATAATCGGGGTGGCAAACTCCGCCAATGAAATAATCCCGGGGCATATACATCTGAACAGAGTAACCGAAGCGGTAAAAACGGGCATCAGAATCAGTGGCGGCACGCCGCTCGAATTCGGCACAATCGGCATATGCGACGGCCTTGCAATGGACCATATCGGCATGAAATATTCATTGGGGAGCAGAGAACTTATCGCAGACTCGATTGAAGTCGTGGCTATGGGTACGCCGTTTGACGGCCTGGTCATGATTACGAACTGTGACAAAATTGTACCGGGTATGCTTATTGCCGCCATGCGGCTGAATATGCCCACAATCGTCGTTTCGGGAGGGCCTATGCTTGCGGGCGATCTGCAGGGGAAGAAGCTCGGTGTGGACGATGTGTTCGAAGCAGTCGGCGAATACGAATCTGGGAAAATCACCAATGAGGAGATCGAGCTCATCGAACAGTGTGCGTGTCCCGGTGCCGGGAGCTGTTCGGGGCTGTACACCGCCAACTCGATGAATTGCCTGACTGAGGCGCTCGGTATGGCCATACCGGGAAACGGCACGATTCCCGCTGTACATGCAGACAGAATCAGGCTCGCAAAAGAGGCGGGCGCTTCTATTCTTCCACTCATAGAAGCCGATGTTCGACCGAGGGACATTATGACAAAAAAAGCTTTTCACAACGCAATCATGGTGGATATGGCTGTCGGCGGCTCGACGAATACCGCCCTGCACCTTCCTGCTATTGCCTATTACGGAGAAGTTGAGATCAGTCTTGAGGATTTCGATACCTTGAGTGCCAAGGTACCGCATCTGTGCAACCTTGCGCCATCAGGTCCGGACCATATGGAAGACCTCAACAGGGCAGGCGGCATTCCCGCAGTCATGCACGAATTATCGAGGAAAAAACTCATCCATACCGATCAAAAAAGTGTAACGGGAAAAACGATCGGGGACATAATCGAAAATGCGCCGGTCAAGAACAACACAGTCATCGCCTCGATAGATAAACCGAGGCATACATCCGGCGGACTTACCATACTCAAGGGTAACCTCGCTCCGGACGGGTCCGTGGTAAAGAGCGCCGCAGTGGTTCCGGATATGATGGTACATGAAGGCCCTGCCCGGGTATTTGAATCCGAGGAGGATGCAGTGGGCGCCATACTCAGTAAAAAAATCAACAAAGGTGATGTGATCGTCATCCGATACGAAGGCCCCCAGGGAGGTCCCGGGATGCGGGAGATGCTGACCCCCACCTCGGCGATTGCCGGCATGGGGCTCGATAAATCAGTTGCCCTTATTACCGATGGGCGATTTTCGGGCGCGACACGAGGTTCTTCGGTGGGGCATATTTCTCCTGAAGCTGCAGAGTACGGTCCGATTGCCGCTGTTCAGGAGGGAGACCGCATTGAAATCAACATTCCTGAGAAAAGGATCACCCTCAAGCTCAGTGACGGGGAGATAGAGAAGCGCCTTGCGGAGATCAAAACAAAAGGAGCGCGGAAACTGAATATATCGAGCGGGTATATGTACAGATACTCAAAACTGGTGAGCTCGGCAGCCAGGGGAGCGGTATTCCCCCTGTAACGGGGTATCCCCCCTTTAGGGGGGGGCCTGGAAGCATTTATACCCTTAAAAAGCTTTCTCAGAATAGGCTGCCGGATATCCGGCAACACAATATTTAGGAGAAGCATATGAAAATAAACGGAGCCAGAGCGATAGTTAAAATTCTTCACAGGGAAAAAGTCACGACCCTGTTCGGTATTCCAGGGGGTGTCGTCATTCCGCTATTTGATGCGCTCTATGGAGACAAAAAGCTCAACATGGTCATCACAAAACATGAACAGGGTGCCATTCATGCAGCCGATGGGTACGCACGGAGTACCGGGGAGCCCGGCGTTTGTATCGTGACAAGCGGACCGGGGGCAACGAATATCGTCACCGGCCTCGCAACCGCGTCTATGGACTCTGTGCCCATTGTCGCCCTGACAGGACAGGTCCCGACAGCGAGCATCGGCAACGACGCATTCCAGGAAGCAGATACGACGGGAATAACAAGACCGGTCACAAAACACAATTTCATTGTTAAAGATCCTGACGACCTCTGCATCACACTGAAACAGGCATTCTATATTGCCAGGACCGGAAGACCGGGCCCTGTTGTTGTGGACATTCCCAAGGATATCTTAACAGCAGAACTGGACTTCGTATATCCTGAGGATATAAAGATTCCCGGATACAACATCACCATGAAGGGAAATCCGAGACAGATCAAAAGGCTCATGGAAGCAATCGCCAGTGCAAAGCGGCCGCTCATATATGCAGGGGGAGGCGTCATCAGTTCCGATGCGTCCGAAGAGCTTACAAAATTTGCAAAGAAAACGGGTATTCCCGTCACACTGACACTCATGGGACTGGGAGCCTTTCCGGGTACCGACAAGGGGTTTCTGGGAATGCTCGGGATGCATGGCACGAAGGCGGCGAACTACGCAGTAGATAAATGTGACCTGCTCATCGCGATTGGTGCGCGGTTTGACGATAGAGTAACCGGCAAACTGTCCATGTTTGCTCCGAATGCCAAATTCATCCATATAGACATCGACCCTGCTTCAATCAGAAAGAATGTCGCAATCGACATTCCCGTTGTCGGTGATGCGAAGCAGATCCTCCAGGAGATGCTCAAGCATGTAAAGAAGCTCGATATCGGCCAGTGGATCAAGGAAATCGAACAGTGGAAGAAAAAACATCCCCTCTCCTACGAGACCGACGATGATATTCTGCGGCCGCAGTTCATTATCGAACAACTGTACGAAGTCACGGAGGGGAATGCGATCATCACGACCGAAGTCGGCCAGAACCAGATGTGGGCGGCCCAATTTTTTAAATACACAAAACCGCGCCAGCTTATCACCTCCGGAGGGCTCGGAACCATGGGCTACGGCATGCCTGCTGCAATCGGCGCCCAGCTCGCTCATCCCGAAGCTACGGTCATAGATATCGCGGGCGACGGCAGCATACAGATGAATATTCAGGAGCTTGCCACAATAACACAGAACACACTTCCGATCAAGGTTTTAATTCTCAATAACGGGTATCTCGGTATGGTTCGGCAGTGGCAGGAATTTTTCTTTGACAAAAGGTATGCAGCTACCTGCCTGAAGAGAGATAAAAGATGTCCGGAAGTTTGCTGTAACCCGGGACCCGAATGCCCGCCCTATGTTCCTGATTTTGTGAAACTTGCAGAGGCATACTTTGCAGTCGGCATGAGGATCCGAAAAAAAGAAGAAGTAAAAGACGCCCTGATTGAAGCGATCAAGGTAGACAAGCCGGTTGTAATGGACTTTATTATTCATCCAGAAGAGAATGTTACACCCATGGTGCCCGCAGGCGCGCCGATCAAAACGATGATAAGCAGTAAGGAGGACGCTGATAACTACCTTCTGGCCTGATGCCGACTGCACCGGTTCAATGACATGCAGCTCATACACTTTGGGGCGTGTGGATCAGCAACGGTGAAGGTGTCGGTTGTTCTGCTGCCTGTGGCCCGGTACACGGGTCGCGAGCTCTATTCAGCCGTCGGCGTATAGGTAACTTGGATTAAGTTATAGTTTGATACTCGGCCGCGAAGTGGCTTGCGCAGCTTTCAGCCATTCGGCTGAACATTCCAGTAAAGGGGCGATCGAATGGAAAAGGAATATACAATTGGGGTGCTGGTTCAAAACAAGAGCGGTGTTCTTGCACACATAGCCGGTTTATTCAGCGGCCGCGGGTACAACATAACCGAACTATCAGTAGGAGAAACCGATACGGCGGAATACTCCAGAATGACAATCGTTGTGAGGGGCGATGACCAGGTCGTTGAACAGATCAAGAAACAGCTCAATAAATTCATCGATGTCATAAAGGTGTGGGACCTCTCCGATAAATCCTCAGTGCACCGTGAACTAATCCTGATCAAGGTGAAGGCAATGCCTGCAAGGAGGCAGGAGATCTTCCAGATAACCGACGTATTCAAGGGGTCTATAGTCGATATATCGCATGAAACGCTGACACTGGAGATAACCGGGATTTCAGAAAAAATCGAAGCGCTGATCGAAATTTTAAAACCGTACGGAATAATTGACATTGCACGGACAGGCAGAGTTTCGATTACCAGAGGATTCAGCAGGCCCGGAGGGAAAAGTAATGGATAAGATACGTATCTTCGACACGACACTGCGGGACGGCGAACAGTCACCAGGAGCAAGTATGACTGTTGAGCAAAAGATCGAAGTCGCAAAAATGCTGTCAAAAATGAATGTGGATATCATAGAGGCGGGTTTCCCCATATCCTCACCGAAACAGTTCGACGGTGTGCACCGCATTGCGGAGGCCATTGAAGGATCCGTCATTGCGGGACTTGCACGAACCCTTGAAAAGGACATTATCGAATGCTCCCGGGCGCTTGAACCGGCAAAAAAGAAGAGGATACATACCTTCATCGCAACATCAGATATTCATATGACCTATAAACTGAAAAAATCAAAGAAGCAGGTGCTGCGGCTCGCCACAGATGCTGTACGGCTTGCAAAAACATTTACCGCAGACGTGGAATTCTCCGCCGAGGATGCAACACGGAGTGACTGGGATTTCCTCATTGAGGTTTATGCCGCTGTTATTGCTGAAGGTGCGACAACCATAAATGTACCGGATACCGTGGGATACACCACGCCGGACGAGTACAAAAGACTGATCGAGTATCTCATCAGCAACGTCAACGGAATCGAGCAGGCGGTTATCAGTGTACATTGCCATAACGATCTGGGACTCGCAACCGCAAACACTCTCGCCGCCCTGCGGGCAGGTGCACGGCAGGCGGAAGTTGCGGTCAACGGCATCGGTGAACGGGCCGGTAATGCATCTCTCGAGGAAGTCGTAATGGCCATACGAACCAGATCGGACACCTTCGGTTTTAAAACAGGCATAATGAGTGAGCTCATCTATCCGCTCAGCAAAACAATTACGAGTTATACTGGAATGCAGGTTCAGCCGAACAAGGCGATTGTCGGAGAAAATGCATTTGCTCACGAAGCCGGCATACACCAGGACGGCGTTATCAAACACAGCCTGACCTATGAAATTATGAAGCCGGAAACTGTAGGAAGGCAGAAATCGACTCTTGTGCTCGGACGGCATTCCGGCAAACACGGACTGGAAGCGCGGCTCACCGAGCTCGGATACTTTCCGAAAGAGGGAGACTTCCATAAGATATATGAAAAATTCATGGAAATTGCTGACAAAAAGAAGGAGGTATTCGACGAAGACCTCATCGCTCTTGTCGAGGAAGAGCTCAACATCCTTCCCGAAATATTTTCCCTTATCTATTTCAGTGTTGTTACGGGTAACATGGTGCTTCCAACTGCAACCGTGAAGCTGAAAAAAAATGACACAATATTTCAGGAAGCGGCAACCGGCGACGGTCCGGTCGACGCGGTGTATCGGGCAATAGAAAAGATCACCGATACACCCATTAAGCTTAAAAGTTACTCACTCAACGCGGTTACCCGCGGAAAAGATGCTATGGGCAGCGTCAACATACTCGTTGAAAGAGATAACAAAATTTACAGAGGGTACGGCGTCGCAACCGATGTCATCGAAGCCTCCGCACACGCGTTTCTCAACGCGATTAACAGAATCCTCAACAACAATACGGGGTCAT
>Ga0315534_1000882_pt1 | contig 21052 bp, 16 predicted proteins | sample SalMarSW160240MG_FD_203094 | JGI IMG/M metagenome (GOLD analysis project Ga0315534, IMG submission 203094) | Salt marsh sediment microbial communities from the Plum Island Ecosystem LTER, Massachusetts, United States - Salt Marsh Sediment SW1602-40 ... | reverse complement strand
CAATCTTTTCTGTGTTGCCGGCAATACAGAAAAGATTGATACAGGCGATCCATGCAACGGGGACTCCCATCGTTCTTGTGCTGAATTCCGGAAGCGCCCTGGCAGTCAACTGGGAAGATGCAAACCTGCCCGCCATACTTCTGGCATGGTATCCCGGACAGGAAGGTGGAACAGCCATAGCCGATGTTCTGTTCGGAGATTATAACCCGGCAGGAAGATTGCCGGTCACATTTTACCGATCGGTAGAGGACTTGCCTCCTTTTGAAGATTATGCAATGGAGGGGAGAACCTACCGTTACTTTAAGGGCGATCCACTCTATCCTTTCGGCTATGGATTAAGCTTTACCCGTTTTGATTATACAGCGCTCGAACTTTCCGAGGAAGAACTGAGGATTGGCGACACACTGGAAGTAAGGATAACGCTGAAAAATGTGGGAGACAGAATGGGAGATGAAGTCGTCCAGCTTTATGTAACCGATAAGGAGAGCTCCACACCGGTACCCCTGAAGGCATTGAAAGGATTTCAACGAATTTCACTTGCTGCCGGTGAGGAAAGGGTAGTATCATTTACTCTTGTTCCTGAAGATCTTGATGTTCTTGATGATCATGGAAAACCTTTCTTTGAGGAGGGATCATTTGAAGTGATGGTTGGCGGAAATTCGAGCTCAGGCGTTACCAGGGTTTTTACATTGGTCAATAACCAGTAAAAAATAATCGTATGAAACGGTACAACAAAAAATGTTACTTTCTTATTTTAGGATTAACCTTGATTGCTCTATTCTCTTGTTCATTGGAGAGAAAGCGATCACAAACTGAAAGCAGTATGACGGATCAAGAACAATTCCAGCCAGGTACATTCGGGTACGACCTGAACCTGCTGGAAGATAAACAGGAAATCATCGTTTTGAAAAGTGATGATAACAAATCACAAGTCCTTCTCAGTACCGATTATCAGGGAAGGGTCATGACAGCGACTCTAGATGGTCCGGATGGTTACAGTCTGGGATGGATCAATCATGATCTGATCAGGTCAGGAGAAATTCAGGAACACATCAATGCGTATGGTGGGGAGGATCGTTTCTGGCTTGGTCCGGAAGGCGGACAGTTCTCTCTATTTTTTAAACCGGATGTGCCGTTCGATTTTGAGCACTGGAAAACGCCAAAAGAGATCGATACTGAACCGTTTGATCTCATCTCTGTCAATGATACATCAGCCCGGTTTAAAAAGGAGATGACCTTGATGAATTATTCCGGCATTCAATTTGAACTCCTGGTTAATAGAAATGTAAAGCTGTTGACCCAATCAGAAATTGAAAGGATTCTTGGTATATCGATTGATCATAACATGCCCTTTGTTGGTGTGGAGACAGAAAACAGCATCACCAATACGGGGGAATTCCCCTGGACAAAAGAGACGGGGATGTTATCAATCTGGATCCTCGGAATGTTGAATCCGTCACCGGAAACGACCATTATTATCCCATTCAGAGAAGGAGCAAAAGATAAACTGGGAAAGATTGTTAATGATGAATATTTTGGGAAGGTTCCGGCTGACAGGCTGATTATCGATGGGGAAGTCCTTTATTTTAAAGGGGATGGAAAATACCGCAGCAAGATCGGTTTGACACCCATGAGGGCAAAGCCGGTAGTCGGAAGTTATGACGGGGAACGGAACGTGTTAACGGTTGTTCAGTTTACGCTGCCTGAGGGAAGGGCCGAATACGTGAACTCGATGTGGGAGCTGCAGGATGATCCCTTTTCCGGGGATGCTGTTAATTCATATAACGATGGACCCCTTGAGGATGGGTCACAAATGGGACCCTTTTACGAGCTGGAGAGCTCGTCACCGGCAGCAAACCTTGCACCTGGCGAAACATTGGTTCATTATCACCGGACGATCCATTTCAAAGGAGATGAAGAGGACCTGGATCCGATAGCCAGAGCACTATTTGGAGTGAGTATTGCGGAAATAAAAGCGATATTCTAAGGTTTTTCTTTTATCGCTTTCAGGTATTTCATCACCTGTTCATACACGTTCTCTCCGGTAAAGCCAAGTTTTTCATCCAACACCTTGTAGGGGGCGGAGAAGCCGAACGATTCAAGTCCCCAGGTAATCCCCTTTGGACCAACCAGTCCCTGCATGGTAACGGGCAGACCGGCAGTCAGTCCAAAGACAGGCACCTCTCCCGGTATCACTTTCTCCTGATAATCGCCGGGTTGTTCACGGAAGAGTCCTTCGGAAATAGCGGATACAATCTGTACCTTTAATCCCTTCTTATCACGTAGTATTTTTGCACCATCCAGCAGGGTTGCCACTTCTGAGCCACTGGCTACAAGGATGACATCGGGTTCTCCTTTATCTTTATGTACGATATATGCTCCTTTTTCTGCCTGGAGGGCATCTTCAAAGCGGGATGATCCGTTAACCGGCAGATCATTAACTGCCTGGCGGGAAAGCAGGAGTGCTGTTGGTGCTTCTTTGTTTGCCAGAGCCATTTTCCAGGCAATGGTTGTTTCCGTTGCATCTGCAGGCCGCAGAGCAAGAAAACAGCGTTTCCCGGAATGGTTTTTCATTTTTTCAAGCAACCGGATTTGTGCTTCCTGTTCGACCGGCTGGTGTGTTGGTCCGTCTTCACCAACCCTGAATGCATCGTGTGACCAGATGTACTTAACGGGGAGTTCCATTAATGCAGCTAAACGGACTGCCGGCTTCATGTAATCAGAGAAGACAAAGAAAGTTCCGCAGACCGGGACAATCCCTCCGTGAGCGGCTAATCCATTCATCAAGGCAGCCATGGTTAATTCCGACACACCGGCCTGCAGGAATGCTCCTGTGAAATCTCCCCTTTTGAAAGCTTTGGATTTTGCCAGGAAACCATCCGTTTTATCACTGTTTGACAGGTCTGCGGATGCAACGATCATATTCTCTACCCTGCCGGCAAGAAAACCGAGAACCGTCCCGGATGCTCCACGGGTAGGAGCATTCTCCTTCTGTATTATCTCCCGGAAGTCAATTTCCGGTAAATGCCCGGCGAGAAAATCATTTCGCTTTTTCGCCAATCCGGGATTCTGTGATTCCCATCTTTTCTGCTCCTCTTTTTTTGCTCCTGCAAATTTTCGTTTTTCTTCCAGAATGTTCACAAAGTATTCTTTCACTTCCGGGAAGATATGAAAGGGATCTTCCGGATCGCCACCCAGTTTTTCGATGGTTTTGGAATAGGAGGCGCCGGCTTTGCTGATCGGCATACCGTGAGTTGACGACTGTTTCTCAAACGGTTTACCCTCCTCTGTAATACATCCTTTACCCATGATGGTTCTTCCAATGATGAGAGATGGTTTATCCGACACTTCATTTGCTTCTTTAAGTGTCTTACGGATCTCTTCCGGGTTGTTCCCGTCGATGGTGGTTACTTTCCATCCCCAGGCTTCATACTTCCTTGCAGTATCTTCACAGGTGACCTCATTGGTTCCGGTTGAGAGTTGAATATCATTAGAATCGTAAAACATGATCAGATTGCTTAATCCGAGGAATCCAGCCAGCCGGCCAGCCCCCTGGGATATCTCTTCCTGTATTCCTCCATCCGATATCAGGGTATAGGTTTTATGGTCCATCCACTCCCCGAACCGTGCAACGAGAAATCGTTCAGCAATGGCAGCTCCGACGGCCATAGCATGTCCCTGCCCCAGCGGTCCTGAAGTATTTTCCACGCCCCGTTGAACATTCAGTTCAGGATGTCCCGGTGTCGGGCTTTTCCATTGCCTGAAATTCATTATGTCTTCCATGGAATAGGCACCGGTCAGTGTGAGGATAGCATATAACATGGGGGACATATGCCCGGGATCGAGAAAAAACCGGTCCCGGTTTGGCCATGCCATATCATCGGGATCAAAATGGAGAAATTCGGAATAGAGGATGTTAATGAAATCGGCTCCACCCATGGCACCACCCGGATGCCCGGATTTTGCATGTTCAACCATTGCGGCAGATAATATCCGAATGTTGTTAGCGGCTTTGTTGGCTATAGAGTTGTTCATATAACTAATGGATTTTTTCACTTTTAAAAATAAGTATATTTTATATCTACCTTGATCCAATTTGAAACATCTTTTCAAGGTGTTATTCACAAAATTGTTTTTCGGATTTATTCACTTCGCCATTCCTTGTTCAATATTCGATATTCATAATTCAATCCATGTATCTTCATCTTCAACCATAACTTATTAAGTTCACACTTCATATGTAGACGACGCTGTATCTCCACCTCTGCCAGTCCAGTTGGTATGAAAGAATTCCCCACGGGATTTATCCACCCGTTCATAGGTATGGGCTCCGAAGTAATCCCGTTGCGCCTGTAAAAGGTTTGCGGGTAGTCTTTCAGAACGATATCCATCGTAATAACAGAGTGCGCTGGTCAGGGCAGGTACTGGTATCCCGTTGGTTAGTGCAGTGGAACAGACCCTGCGCCAGCCGGGTTGGGCATTGTTAATGATTTTTTTGAAATGCGGTGCAAGAAGCAGGTTTGCCAGTTTCGGATCGGTATCGAATGCTTCCTTAATCTTTCCGAGAAAAGCGGAACGGATAATGCATCCTCCACGCCACATCAGGGCAATTCCGCCATAGTTGAGGTTCCAGCCGTATTCATGAGCGGCTTCACGCATTAGCAGGAATCCCTGGGCATAGGAGATAATTTTTGAAGCAAGCAGGGTAAGCCTCAGATCTTCAATGAATGCTTTTTTATTTCCTGTAAAATTTGGCTTCGGTCCGGTTAAAATTTTTGAAGCCGATACCCGCTCTTCTTTTTGTGCAGAGAGACAGCGGGAAAAGACGGATTCTCCGATCAGGGTTAGAGGGATTCCCAGGTTAAGGGCTGCTATACCGGTCCATTTCCCTGTTCCTTTCTGGCCGGCAGTATCCAGGATTTTCTCTACCAGTGGTTTCCCATCCTCATCCTTGAAAGCGAGGATATCCCGGGTGATCTCGATAAGGTAACTGTTCAGTTCCCCTTCATTCCATGTTTTGAATACTTCGTGCATTTCCTGGTGCGACATGCCAAGAAAATCTTTCATGAGCTGGTAAGCCTCCGTGATCAGTTGCATATCCCCGTATTCAATTCCATTATGAACCATCTTGACGAAGTGACCTGCTCCCTTTTCCCCAACCCAGTCACAGCATGGAGAACCATCTTCCACTTTTGCACTGATGCTTTGAAATATTTCTTTCACATGGGGCCAGGCATCGGGTGAGCCACCGGGCATCATGGAGGGCCCATGCAATGCACCCTCCTCACCTCCCGATACTCCAGTACCAATGTACAATAGCCCTTTGCTCTCAACATATTCAGTCCTTCGGATTGTATCCGGGTAATGTGAATTTCCACCATCGATGATGATATCCCCCCGGTCCATTAACGGGATCAGCTGCTCAATAAAATCGTCAACCGGCTGACCGGCTTTTACAAGCAGGATCACTTTCCGCGGCTTGCTCAGGGATAGTACAAATTCATCCAGGGAGCGGGTACCGATTATATTTTTTCCTTTTCCCCGGCCGGTTACAAAATGATCAACTTTTGTTACGGTCCGGTTGAAAATTGCCACGGTGAATCCTTTGCTTTCCATGTTTAAAACCAGGTTCTCTCCCATAACGGCCAACCCGATCAATCCGATATCTGCTTTTTTTTCCATGGTTTTTATGTTTTGATATTGAATCCTAATTTTTTTAATGCGCTTATCATGTTATCGTTCCCGGATATCAGCTCAACCGTATGTGCCGGGAATTCTCTCCTGACCGGGTAATTTCCCCTCAGTGCTTCAAACTGATCAGGAGAATCCATCAATAGCCGGTGGTCCACATCAATGGGGTAGGATGAGAGAACAGCATCACCAATTACAGTTTCTGTATCTTTGTTCTCACAATGGATGGTGATTTCAGGATTTGCTGGCTGGGGAATATTTTCGGGATACCAGTCGTGCAGGTCAAGATTGAAATATCGGCTGAGAGACCGGACAGCAGATGAAGTCCCATTCGCTTTCCCATCCTGGGAGTACCCGGCAATGTGTGGTGTCCCAATGCATGTCATGCTAAGCAGATCAATATCCATTGATGGTTCGTTATCCCATACATCCAGAATAACACCCTTTACATGCCGGGATCTCAAAGCCTCTTTAAGTGCCTTTTCATCCACCACTTTCCCGCGGGATGTATTGATAAGGAAACTACCGTTTTTCATTTTTCCAAGGAATGAAGCATCAACCATCCTGAAAGTTTTATCGATCCCTGAATGGATGAGTGGTACGTGCAGGGTAATGATATCTGACTGTTCAAGGATTGCTGAAAGGTTTACAAATTGTTCATCCCCTTCATTTCGGGCTCTGGGTGGATCGTTCAAAAGGACCTTTATGCCCAGATCATGAGCCAGCGATTCAACTTTTGTTCCGACATTACCCACACCGATAATGCCCATTGTCTTTCCCTCCAGGGTGAACCTGAACTGACGGGAGAGATGCATGAGAGCAGATGCAACATATTGTTTTACAGACGATGCATTGCATCCCGGAGCATTGGTCCAGGTAATCTGATTATTTCGGCAGTACGCTGCATCGATATGATCATATCCTATGGTTGCACTGGCAATGAATTTCACGGATGTTCTTTCCAGGAGATTCCGATTACATTCCGTGCGTGTGCGAATGATGATTGCATCGGTATCGATGATCTTTTCGCGAACGATTTCCTTGCCGGGAAGATAGCGGATCGAGGCATACGGTTCCAGCACACCCTGTAAAAAAGGGATCTTATCATCGGCTACAATGTTCATCTGTTTTTTTAATTATCTGGTTCTGATGTTGATGATATGGATCGCTTCATTTCATGACCGGTCGCACCTCTTCAGGAACAAGATCCGTAAGATTCTCAATGCGAACCGGTTTTCCCGATTCAATGCTTTTTCTTGCTGCAATCCCAATCAATATTGACATGGCTCCATCTCTTGAACCGGCAGCATGTCTGAATGGATCCGGCATATCGGGATTTCTGAATATTTGATCCTGAAGCCGCTGGTCTCCTCCACCATGCCCGCTACTTTCTTTCGAAAGTTTAATCATCCGGTAATTTTCAAAATTGTTCATCATGATGATCTCCTCGTAATCCGTATTTGTTTCTATTGCTTCCTGTTCCATTTCCCGGGTATGCAATTCAGCCTGGTTGATCTTCTCATCCTTCCTCCAGGGTATATCCAACCACGATTCAAGCCTTCCATTCATCCCGTTAAAGGTAATCCTCCATCCCTCATAAGGTGAATAGGTTGTCAGTGAATAACTCACCTGAACGTTGTTGGCATACTTTATCTGGACAGCCATTTTATCATAAATATCAATCTCCTCCCTCCACAGGCAATTATCGCGGATGTAACCGTCAAAATGTTCATTTTTCACATAGAGATCCATTAACATCTGATCCGTGGTAATATCCCAGTAAAATTTGCATTTTGTTTGATGCGGACAATTTCTGCATTTATCACCACGGAAGGAATGGTTTCTGCCATAATGCTCCAGATCTCCATAAGCAAATACTTCAACCGGATCGGAATCGATCCACCAGTTCAGCAGGTCGAAATGATGGGTTGCTTTATGGACCAGCAGGGTGCCGCTTCTCGATCGGATCCCATGCCATCTTCTGAAATAGGAAGCACCGTGGTAGACATTCAGGTACCAGTGGAAATCAACAGAAGTAATATTTCCCACTTCATTCGATACGAGTAGCTCTTTTAACTTTGTCGTGTGGGGCCCGTAACGGTAGTTAAATCCAACTTTTAGCTTTTTGCCTGATTTTCTTTCTGCTTCGAGTATCTTCTGGCATTTTACTTCATCGGTTGTTAACGGTTTTTCCGTTAACACATCAACTCCCCTTTCCAGTCCCTTGATGATGAATTCATGATGGGTTGCATCGACCGTGGTAACGATCAGCATATCCGGTTTTGTTTTGGCCATCATTTCATCGAAGTTAGTGAAGGTCGGACAGGTTGCGTTCATGTAGTTTTTCGAGAATTCGACACGGCCCGGGTTGATATCACACAGCCCAACAAAATCGATCAGGTCGGAGTAGTTCTCCAGGACCCTTCTACCCCAGAACGTGGTTCCACGTATTCCGGTCCCCACCAATGCTAACCGTTTTTTATCCAGTGGCTTTCCAGGGATTATCATGGATGTTCCCGGTCTGCTAATCATTGCACCGGCAACTGCTGCTCCGGTTGTGGCAATGAATTTTCTCCTGGTTAGTGAATTATTTTTCGGTTTCATTACGTATGGTTTTATTGATTAAGTTACTGAGTTCATAGAGTTTGACCTGATTGCCCACAGTCCCAGAGCCGGATTTGAGATAAAAAATACCTCCTCTCCATCTGGGAGGCGATTTATCCCATTCTTCATTGTGCCGGGATCATATCTTTTTATCATCTTTTTCAGGTTGCCATAGTTGAAATGAACAGAAAGAATTTCTTTTTCTGTTAATTTTCCCGGGCAATAGGTAATTTGAAATCGCTCTTCAGACGATCCATGTATCAGATGAGCCGCGGCGCTTAAATTTTGTGCCAATTCCGGATGTGAATTCACTGCATCCAGCGTGGCGGGTGTTCCACGGTATCCGAATTTCCTGATCAGCCGGTCAATTTCCCGGTCTTCTCCGAATGTTTTCAGTCCCGGAGCCAGGATGACCAGTTCTCCGCCATCATCCATAGCCATGCGAGTTCTGTAGATTGCTTTATTCCCCAACCAGGTGCTTTTGTATTCCGACGGATCAAGATAGACCACTGTTTTTTTAAGGGGAGCATCCAGCAGTTCAATATTTACCCGTTGGGATAGTTCCGAAGCAAGGATGAAACACTTTTTGTCATCGCCGATGAATAACCCCCGGACAACCTGCTTCCCATCAATATCTCTTCCAATTACGGTTAAGACATAGACAATCAGCGGCAAACGATCTGACAGGTGGTCGCTCGTGTAGTCAAGCACTTGTCTGACAGGGGTATCTGTCTTTCCCATCATTTTCTCCATTCCATATACAGCCCCCAGGAAATGACTTTTATTGATTGCTTCAGCGCCACCTGTTCCAATGAATATGTTTTTGTTGTAGTTTGCCATTCCGGTAACTTCGTGTGGGACAACCTGTCCAATTGAGAGGATCAAGTCAAAATCACCTTCAACCAGCAGCCTGTTCACCTGGGCAGTCCATTCGTAATTTACTGTGCCACCGGAAACCTGTTTTATGAATGCTGAAGGAACTGTCCCAAGGGATCGAATATCGTTCCTCCAATCATGCACATGGAAAAGTTTTTTTGGAATACCTGGGAACATCCTGTTGATCTCCCCGGAGCTCATGGGTGCATGTGTCCCCAATGCAGGAAGGATGTGGGTGAGTTTGCTTCGATAATATTCGTATGCACAAGCAGTTAGTTCTCCTGCTTTTGAATGGTAACGTGTAAAATCCGGAGGGATTGCCAGGATCTTTCTTCTCGGGCCAATCCGGTCCAGTGCTTCAAAAAGACCCTCTTTCAGCTCCTGGTTCCCAAGTATTGTTGCATCTGATCCGTTTTCGAAATAAATCATAATGGTAGATTATTCAATACGGTTCGTTTATAAATCCTGTACCATTTCCCATGTGGGTTTATCCGGAAGATATCGGTTAAACTCTTCAATCAATCCATCCTCATATTTCCCTTTATATTTTCCGGAAAAGAAAATATCTGCTGCTTCTTCATAAAATCTTTTCCAGGAGGCAGCTTCATGCCCCGGATTAACCGGGTAAAAGAGTACACCATTCTTTTTTGCTGCCATCAGATCTCCCGGCGCATCGCCAATCATAAGTATTTTATTATCGGGGTATTTCCTTTTAGCAGCCAATGCAAGGTGTTTGCCTTTGGTACCGTATTCCTGCCCGGCTATGAACCGGACATATTTTGTAAGATCATGGTCTTCCCATTCCCTGGTTAGTGCTTCCAGGGGTGTTTGTGATACGACAATAGCATCAGACTCAGGTTTGATTTTCTCAAGGGATTCTTTCACATAAGGGAATGGTGAGAGTCCATGCACCCATTGGGCAATCTCTTTGTTAACGGTTTTTGACCAGGTTAATACAAGGTCGATATCATGGTTCAGAACCTGTTTGGCATACATTTCCAGTGTTGGGTTTCCCAATTTTGTCTCTTTGCTTGTCCATTCTTTGAGAGCAGAAAGATCGGGTACCTGAAAACCTCGTTCCACCACTTCTTTGCGTTTTTTTAACAGTTCGAAACATTCGATCAGGGCAAGGAACCGGTTTATGCCGCGGGTTTGTGAATAGAGATTCACAAATTCCCATGTCTCCCTGGCTATTTTTGAGATGGGAAGAAGACCGTAATAACGCAGCACATTAGGGCAAAAAAACTCTTTCTGCTTTGGTTCCATGGTATCAAACACGCATCCATCAGAGTCTATGCCGATGAAAAACGGGTGGTTGGGTTTGAGATCACGAAGTTGTTGCTGAGGATCCATTTTAAAAAAAATGTTGATTTATGATGAAATTAAATGTTAATGTATAATTCAATTATGAATATTGAATACAGAATTTCGAATGATGAAGGACATAAGATTAAATTATCGCTCATCGATTTTTCTCATCTGATTTCAAGTTGGTCTGAGCAGTTTCAATACTTTTAACAAAAATTGAAATCAACTCCTCATTTTCAGGCAATGCTTCATCTAATAAAGATCTAACATGTTCAAAAGGCAGCTTATTTAAAAACTTTAATCCGACTCTAGTTTCCCGTAATTCTTTCAGACAAATTTTCATTTTATGAATGAAATCTCTACGAGATTCTGCTCCCTGGGCTTCACCATAATTGAAAGCTGGGGATGTACCTGAACGAATCAAATTTCCCCCAAGATGTTTCCCTGGAATTGTATTTCCAATTTGTTCAGCAATTTTGATAATTAAAACTCCGAAGTCAATTAATCGATCTTCTAAATCATATTTTTTCTCCATTTTTTTAAATCATTTCATCATTCAATATTCTTTGTTCGATATTCGATATTTCAATAGGCTTCCGGCACATACTCTTTCAACTGCTTTTCCGCAAACACCATGTTGAACCGGGTAAACCGCTGTTTGCCATCAATCAGTGGGACGGATGGCCAATCACTGCCGATCAGTGGCCGGACATAGTCAAGAAATTCATCCGTGACATCCACCCTGTTTTGTGTGATCCATTTTTCAGGGAATGTACGTTCAGAGAGTGCCATCTTTTCCAGCGGCACCTTATCGTACTTCACCGAGTAGACTGTTCCTGGTTCACGCAGCAGTGTTGCCATCCATCCGTTTCCTTCGTTCATTGCAATTTCAACTGCTTTCTGTCCCACGTTGTACGCTTCTTCCAGGTCGGTGACCGATGCATAAATGGCTGAGCTTCGCTGATCCGTTCCCATAACCTGGCCACGTGCTGCTCCCCTGGCTTTAATTCCGCTCTGATTCAGGGAGTTAATCACAGTCTGGTAAACAGTAGTTTTTGTTGAGCCAAAAGAGGTGTGTCCGAAGGCATCCCGGACATCGCCGATATCTCCCACATCAAATCCTTCACTGACGACGACAATGCATCTGCCATTCTCTTTCAGCTGCTCGTTCACATGATCTGCCATTTGTTCCAGCATTATTCCGGATTCGGGCAGGTATATGAGAAGAGGGGTAGTCCGGCCAGGGTCTGCAAGCCGCGCTGCTGCGGGAATATAACCAATCTTTCTTCCCATCGCCTGAAGAACAAGGACCGGATCTGCTGGTGAAGATCCCCGGTTTTCTTCGTCGGCATTCTGCACGATGTAGGACCAGTAACGGGCAACACTTCCATACCCGGGAGTGTGATCAATTAGCCTGAAATCGTTATCTCCCAGATCATTATCGATTGTTTTTGGGACGCCGGTTGATATTAATTCAATGCCCCTTTCACGAGCCAGCTGACTTACCTTATATGCCGTGTGCTGTGAATCATTGCCTCCGATATAGAAAAAGAAACCGATGTTGTGTGCATGGAAAACATCCAGGATCCGGTTGAAATCGTTTTCCTGTTGATCCAGCAGTTTATACCGGCATGTTCCAATACTACCAGCTGCAGGAGTGTTACTGAGTAGTTCGATTTCCTTTTTGTCCTGAACAGACAGGTCTAATAACTCCTCCTTCAGTACGCCCTCAATGCCATGCCATCCCGCATAAATTGTTCCGAAAACTTCCGGAAATTTCCGGCATGTCTCGATGATGCCACGGAGTGAGTTATTAATGACCGGCGAGGGTCCTCCCGATTGAGCTACAATTACATTCTTTGCCATATGATTGAGTTTTCAATTAGCCAACCCTTCCTGTCGACAGACAGGTTTTGAGCGCGATACATGCCAGTCAGTTGCAGTTAATCGTTATTGGTTAATTGTTAATTGTCATGACTTTTTTCCCATTAACCATTAACCCCGCTTTCAGCGGGATTAGTTCGACTGATGATTTTTACTTCACAAATTTGTAAAAATCAAGTCTCACTAACATTTAACTTCTCCCTTCAACCTTTGCCGAAGCCATGCCTGTGGCACAACCTTCCTGCCTGCCATGCCTCCGGCAGGTAAACCGGCAGGCAAGGCATCCTTCTCTCTGCCCTCACACTCCCCCGAATGCATTATATCCTCCATCCACCGGCAGGACAATACCGGTTATGAATCTGGAAAGATCCGAAAGCAGAAACAAAACCGGTCCGTGGAGATCTTCCGGATTGCCGAACTTCCCCATGGGGGTATGGTCAACAATCTTCTGTCCGCGCGATGTAAATCCTCCGGTATCTTCATCCAGAACCAGGAACCTGTTCTGTTTGGTAATAAAGAATCCGGGAGCAATGGCATTGACGCGCACACCGGTTTTTCCCAGGTGTACTGCCAGCCATTGGGTGAAATTGTTTACGGAGGCTTTAGCTGCTGAATAGGCAGCTACTTTAGTCAGTGGTTTGAATGCACTCATGGAAGAGATATTGAGGACCACCCCCTGGTGATTCTTCACCATATCTTTTGTCAGTACCATGGTGGGTAATATGGTCCCTAAAAAATTCAGTGCAAATACCTTTTCAAAACCATCGGTTTCAAGACCGTAGAATCCTTTCTCCAGGTCATCCCCCTCCTTAGTAATCTCTTCCAGCTCGGTGGTGGCTGTGGGAGCATTACCGCCTGCTCCGTTGATTAAAAAATCGATTGGACCCAGAACACTGTTCACCTCCTGCTTGAGTTCTGTAATTGATTTTTTGGACAGGACATCCGCTTCAATTCCAATACACCTTGTCCCAGTTTTTGCTTCGATTTCTGACGCTAACCCGACAGCAGCCAGTTTATCAATATCAGCAATGGCGGTTTTTATCCCGGAGGATGCAAGTGCACCTGCGATTGAGCTTCCGAGTACACCAGCCCCTCCTGTTATAATGCATACCTTTCCGTTTAGATCCTTACGCGTTAAATCATCCATATTTTTGGTTTTATTCAAATTCAAGATAGTAGCGATAATTTTCCCTGGTTATGATATCAATGGGCATAAGATGAAGTGCCTTAACCGGTTTCTTATGAACCAGGTAATTGAACAGGGAGTAGACCCCGTGGTACCCTTGTTCACGTGGCTTCTGACAGATTAGAAAATCAATGGTTCCTGATTTCAGGAACTTCAGGTTATCCTTTGTCAGATCATACCCGATCAACCGAAGTTGGTCTGTTTTCATCTGCTTGATCGATCGGGCAATGATGTGGGCATTGCACGTAATAAAGATCCCTTTCGTTTTATGATTGTGGATTGATGGTAGAAGGGGCTTAACAGCACTCTTTTCTGATCCGGAGATGTAAAGGGTCTCAAAAACTGCTTTCCCTAAGTGTTCATGGTCGCCAAACCAGGCTCTGAAGCCATTCTCCCTCTGTTTTAAATGATTGATGTTTTCTTCCTCCTTTGCGACGTGAATTACCAGGAACCGGGATTTTGAGGTGCATCCAATGCTGATCAACCTGGCTGCCAGGTAACCACTCTGGAAAGAATCCTGACCGAAAAAGCTGATGTTTTTTAATCCCCGGATATTCGAATCAATGAAGACATAAGGGATACTCCTTTCCTCACATGCTTTTACGAATGCCAGGCTTTCATGATAGAAAACCGGAGCCAGTAATACTGCATCCGGAGTAGAATTCAGGAGTTTTTTTGTCGCTTCATAAAAAGTATCTGCATCGTGTTGATCAAAAAAATAGTAACTAAGGCTTACGCTGAAATCTGCAATTTCTGAAGCTGCTTTCTTTATTCCTTCCAATGGCCCCGACCAGTAGGTATTATTCCTGGTGTAAAAAGGAATCAGTGTGGCAAGAAGGTATCTTTTCCTGGATGCCAGGGTCCTCGCTAACATGTTCGGTTCGTAATGATACTTCCTGATGATCTCCTGTATCTTCTCCTTTGTGGATTTCGATACTCCACCACGATTGTGAAGTACCCGGTCAACAGTACCAATCGAAACTTCAGCTTTCTCCGCGATTTCACGAATCCCTATGTTTTGCACGGTTTTTATAATGAGTTGGTCTTACAGGTTTGATTCGAGTCGATCCGCATGGTTAAAAACAAATATAAAGATAATTTTTCAAATTACGTGTACGTACACGTAAAAATTGTTCACTTTTTGTGGTTCTTCTTTTCTGGGAAATTTCAAGTGAAGCCAAAGAAATGGTTAACTTTGAAAGCGACCCATTGAAGGGTATGAGTTATACAAATAATGTAAACTGATTGGAGTATGAAAACAGGAACAGTCATCGGTATATTTTGCATGATCCTCAGTGGCTCGATTAGCTTTGGACAGACAGACTGCGAAGTATTGAAACCGGAAATTTCGCTGATTTACAAAGGGGAGTGCAAAAAGGGTCTGGCGCATGGAAAAGGGGAAGCTTCGGGAAGGGATAATTATGTCGGAGAATTCAGAAAGGGACTGCCCAACGGCACGGGGATATATACCTGGTCAACGGGTGAGGTTTATGAAGGGGAGTGGAGAAATGGGATGCGTCACGGAAATGGCACCTATTATTTCATTTCGGGTGGTAAGGATTCACTGCTTCAGGGAACCTGGGCAAACGATGTCTATAAAGGAATCAGCGAAACGAATGCAGTACGGGTAATCATGAAGAGAAACCTGACACGCTATACATCCATGCGAAGAGGTGACGGGAACCAGGTGATTGTAAAGATTCTGATGGGAGGAGCTCCCAATTCTGATATTGAAGATCTAATGTTTGTTTCGAATTCCGGATCTGAAATACGGTATAGTCATGTTACAGGGTTCGACAATGTTGAGTTCCCATTCTGGGGAAAAGTAACCTACTCAACCTGGAATAAGCTGAAAACCATGCGGTATGATGTTGTATTTGAATTTGAGATCACACAACCCGGATTATGGGAGATATCACTTCACCATTGATATCCTGTACTTAACCATTCAATTTTTAATTTGCAGTTTAAAAGATCGAAGTAATGAAATTTGTTAACAGTCGTAAACTGAAACTGGCTTTCAGTAAATCTTTATCTGTTTTAATCTTTGGAGCAGTTTTGTTTCCTGCCACTCTGCTTGAAACCCGGGCAGAAGTGAAATTGGCAACCATATTCAGTGACCACATGGTATTGCAGAGAGGAATGGAAATACCGGTCTGGGGCTGGGCGGACCAGGGTGAAAAGATTACACTGTCGCTGAACGGTCAAATGGTATCGGTTAAACCGGATAAGCGTGGAAAGTGGATCGCCCGGTTTGCACCAATGGATGCCGGGGGACCATATGAAATGAATATTCAGGGAAAAAATAATATAACCCTTACCGATATTCTTATTGGTGATGTCTGGCTATGTGGAGGACAATCCAACATGGAGATGCCGGTCAAGGGATGGCCCGGACAGCCAATTCTAAACTCTGAGCGTGAGATTCAGGAGGCAAATTACCCCAATATCCGGTTGATCACTGTCGGGAAAAAAATCAGTATCCGGCCGTTGAAAAACATTGAAAGTTCAGGATGGGAAAGTGCTATTGGAACCAATATTGCAGATTTTTCAGCTGTCGGCTACTTCTTTGGGAAGGATGTTTACCTGGATCAGGATATTCCCATTGGTTTAATCAGTGTAAACTGGGGAGGTACGGTTTGTGAAACATGGACCAGTGCTGAATCATTGGCAGAGGATCCTGATTTTGAATCGGTCATTGATGAAATGGAGAAAAATCCGCCTTCGGCTGATTTTGATCCTAACAGTAAACCCACCCTCCTGTTTAATGGAATGCTAAACCCCTTGATCCCCTTCGGGATAAAGGGAGCGATATGGTACCAGGGAGAATCAAATGATTCCCGTGCTTACCAGTACAGGAGGCTTTTCCCACTAATGATAAGGGATTGGAGAAAGCATTGGAACCAGGGTGACTTTCCATTCCTCTTTGTTCAGTTGGCAGCACACCATCCAGTGGATAAAAATCCGGTAGAAAGTCCCTGGGCTGAGCTACGGGAAGCACAGCTAATGACCCTGGCCCTGCCCAATACGGGAATGGCTGTTGCTATTGATATTGGTGAAGCAGATAATATCCATCCAGCCAATAAAGAAGAAGTTGGAAGAAGACTGGCTCTTGCAGCAAAAAAAATGGCATATAACCAGGATGTAGTTTACTCTGGTCCTATTTATCAGTCGATGGAAATTACCGGCAATGAAATTAAATTAACCTTTTCTCATACCGGGACCGGACTGGAAGCAAAAGACAAGTATGGTTACCTCAGGGGCTTTACCATTGCCGGTGAAGACAAGATCTTTCACTGGGCTAAAGCGCGCCTGGAAGGCGATACCGTGTTTGTTTATCATCCCTCCATCCAGAATCCCCTTGCTGTTCGGTATGCATGGAGTGACAATCCGGACGATGCCAATCTCTACAACAAAGAGGGACTACCCGCTTCACCCTTCAGAACGGACAACTGGCCCGGGATAACTGAGGGTGTAAAATAGTTCATGATTCCATTACATGCCCCTGGTCTTCCTTGTATTTCAGTTTAAAATAGACCAGTACAGCAAATATTGGGATAATGGGAAAGGTAATGGCGTTCACAATGGAGGAAACCAGTACAAATCCCGGAGTAATGAAGGATAACATGGATTCTCCGCTTTCCAGCATCTCTAATACTGTATTGGGATTCAATAGTCTAAACATGTCAATGGAAAAGGGAGCCATGGCGATAGCACTCAGGATCATTGATGCAACCATGATCAGAATGGAAATAACAATCAGAGCTCCCAGTGTTGGCCAGAAATCGAGATGACCAAGTTTGAAACAGCGGCTGATTGTAACAATGGGATCTTCTTTTTCAACGATAAGAATTGGAGTTACTGGCAGGAAAATTGTGCCGAAATAGAGAAGTGCCACAAGCATACCCACGATCAGAAGAAACAGACCGATCGTCATACTTACAGTCAGGATAATGCCAATAATCAGGATAATCAACAGGTAGGGAAGGGCAAATTTTTTAATTGCCTCTACAAATAGGGAGAAGTGACTCTTTTCGGGATCAGTATACTGATATATAATAAAATAATGAATGAATAGATAGAGGAGGGAATACCCGATAAATAACACAAGAAGGAACAAAAAAAGTTTACCAAGCAAACCTCCCACTTGCTCAGGATTATTGACAAAATCATATGTAAAAGAATCCTTAAGGTTCGTTGCAAACAACAACATGCTCATCAGCACAATGCCTAAAAAACTATACAGGAAGAGCCAACCGAAATGTTTTTTGTAAATCTGAAATGTTTGTGTGAATAGAGCCTCAAAGTCCATCGACTGATACAGGGGATGATTCTGATAATTTTCCATGCGTGGTATTTGATTGGTGATAGTAGGATATAAAACCGAATAAAATTACAAAAATTTTAATACCGAAGAGAGAATGTTTTAACTTTACCTTATTCTACATGCCAGATCGTATGAGCAAAATCAGACCAGGTTTCAGGATCCTTTACATGGGATTGGTTATCTCTTTCATGGTAACCTGGATGAATGGTTGCAAAATGGGAAGGGGGGATGATAATCTTTCAACCTGTCCTAACATTGTCTTTCTTTTTACAGATGACCAGCGGTTTAATACCATACATGCGTTTGGAAATGAAGAGGTATTGACTCCAAACATTGATCGTTTGGCAGAACAGGGAATCAGTTTCACTCATGCCCATATCATGGGTGGGACAAGCGGTGCAATCTGCATGCCAAGCAGGGCGATGCTGATGACCGGGAGATCTCTTTTTCACCTGGAGATGAAAGGGGCAACCATTCCTGATGATCATGTCATGTTTCCGGAGATTCTTCGGAAGATGGGGTATAAAACATTTGGAACAGGGAAATGGCATAATGGCAAACAATCCTATGCTCGTTGTTTTACAGATGGAGGAAAAATCTTTTTTGGCGGAATGAGTGATCACCTGGCCGTTCCCTATTTTGATTTTGATTCTTCCGGCGTTTATCCGGAGGAGAACAAAAAGATTGGGAAAAAATTCTCGAGTGAACTGTTTGTTGATGAAGCGATTCGTTTTCTTGAGGAAGATAACGGAGATGTACCGTTTTTTCTCTACGTTGCATTTACTGCCCCCCATGATCCGCGAATGGCCCCCGAGTCTTATGCTACATTGTATCCGGCAGACGAGATTGAACTACCTCCAAATTTTATGGCTGAGCATCCGTTCGATAACGGAGAGATGAAGATAAGGGATGAAAAACTGGCTCCCTGGCCAAGGACACCGGAGATTGTACGGGATCACATCGCAGCATATTATGCCATGATCACCCATACGGATTACCAGATTGGCCGATTGATTGAAACCCTGGAAAAACTGGACAAAAAAGATAATACAATCATTCTGTTTGCCGGAGATAACGGGCTTGCTGTTGGTCAGCATGGCCTGCTTGGGAAACAGAACCTCTATGAACACAGTGTTCGCGTCCCCTTGATTTTTTCAGGTCCGGGTATTCAGGAGAATTCAAGGAGCGAGGCATTGTGTTACCTGAATGATGTCTTTCCCACAATCTGCGAACTCGTAAACACAGAGATCCCTGAGGGTGTTGAAGGGAGAAGTCTTTTGCCGGTATTTAAGAACAGGAATGCTGAAATCAGGAAGGAACTGTTTTTTGCATACCGGAACCTGCAACGGGGAATCAGGACACGGGATAATTGGAAACTGATTAAATATCAGGTGAATAATGAAAAAACCACGCAACTGTTTAACCTGAACATTGATCCCTGGGAGATGAATAACCTCGCTAGCAATCCTGAATATTCTGATAAGCTTTTTGACATGATCAACCTGCTGGATCAATCCATGAAGGAGTATGATGATACCATGGACCTGAGCCTGGAATACTGAGGTAAAGCCTGGATATTTGTCGATTAAATAGTCGTTAAATAAAAAAATAGACACTTATATAAACCAAAGAATATGAAAAAAATTTGTTACTCCTTATCACTGCTTATGTTGTTGAACCTCTCCGGATTCAGCCAGAAGAAATTGACAACCGAAACGGAAAAAGAAAAAACGGAACGAATGGCATGGTGGGTCCATGACCGTTTTGGGATGTTTATTCACTGGGGTTTATACGCCCTGCCTGCACGGCATGAATGGGTTAAAACCCGCGAACAAATCCCCGAGGAAGAATACCAGAAATATTTTGACCGGTTCAATCCCGATCTGTTCAATCCCGCTGACTGGGCGAAAATGGCGAAAGAAGCAGGAATGAAGTATGCAGTCATTACATCCAAACACCATGAGGGATTCTGTATGTTTGATTCTGAATTTACAGAGTATAAGGTTACCAATACGCCGTATGACAAAGATATCATCAAGGAATGGGTGGATGCTTTTCGTGCCGAAGGATTAAAAATTGGTTTTTATTATAGCCTGATCGATTGGCATCACCCGGATTATACTGTAGATCGAATTCATCCCTTACGGCCTTCAACTGATGAAGAGTATATTGAGATTAACAGGGACCGGGATATGAATCTCTACAGGAAGTACCTGCATAACCAGGTTCGGGAAATCCTTACAAAATATGGAAAGATAGACATCCTGTGGCTTGACTATTCCTTTCCTGGCAAACATGGTAAGGACAGGAACGACTGGAATTCGGAGGAACTGCTGAAAATGGTCCGTCAATTGCAACCTGATATCATACTCAATGACCGGATGGATCTGAAAGATTATGAGGATGGATGGGACTTCACCACACCTGAGCAGTTCAAGGTTCCAGCATGGCCGGAAATGAACGGAAAATTGGTACCCTGGGAAACCTGCCAGACATTTTCCGGTTCATGGGGTTATTACCGCGATGAACATACATGGAAAGACACCAAACAGTTGCTTGTTTTGCTGATCGAATCAGTAAGCAAAGGGGGAAATTTGTTGCTGAATGTTGGACCAACGGGACGGGGAACATTTGATCACCGGGCGCAGGCTGAGCTGGCATCGATGGGAGAGTGGATGAAGGTAAACAGCCGTTCGATCTATGGTTGTACCCAGGCTCCCGAAGAATTCGAAATCCCGGATCATTGCCTGCTGACTTATAATCCGGATACGAAACGGTTATATATACACCTGCTTGATTATCCGCTACAAAACTTTATGCTTCCCGGGTATAGAGGGAAAGTTAAGTATGCTCAGTTCCTGCATGATGCCTCGGAAATTAGAGTGACCGAACCTCACGGATACTGGATTGAACAGGAAGTGGGCGAGGATGATATTAACCTCTCCCTGCCCGTAAACAAACCAAATGTTGAAATCCCTGTCATTGAGGTGTTCCTGGAGGATAAGTAACACGAACGGTCTGACCGGTTTTTCCCGGTCTGACCGATGGGAATACACACAATCCGTCAGACGCTGGATGCGTCAGACGGTCCGGCACGCATGGTCTGACCGGTTCTTTTCGGTCTGACCGATGGGAAGACACGCAATCCGTCAGACCCTGGATGGGTCAGACGGTCC
>Ga0315534_1000881_pt1 | contig 21075 bp, 17 predicted proteins | sample SalMarSW160240MG_FD_203094 | JGI IMG/M metagenome (GOLD analysis project Ga0315534, IMG submission 203094) | Salt marsh sediment microbial communities from the Plum Island Ecosystem LTER, Massachusetts, United States - Salt Marsh Sediment SW1602-40 ... | reverse complement strand
ATCAACACGAGTTGACTACACGTGCAACTATGGATTATACTGGAACCAAGTTCGAAAGTCAAGCGGGGTTGATGGCAAGCGATCGCTTCCCTGATATCATTAGATTTGAAGAGAAATTATGCGCATACAACAACCCTTCAACGATTACTGGTTCTTTGCTCCGAGGGAAATCGACCTGACAGCCGACGAAAATCATTTCGAGCGTGTGGATATTCCCCATTCCAATGCGATTTTGCCCCTCAACCACATCGACGACATGGATTACCAATTCCTCTCCACCTACCGCAAACAATTTCGATTGCCAGAAAAACGGAATGGCCGACTCGTGTTTCTCGATTTCGACGGCGTGATGCTTACCTGTTCGGTCTTTTTAAATGGGAAATTCGTCGGCGAACATCAGGGCGGCTTTACACCTTTCAGCGTAGAAATCACGGATCAGGTCGTCGAGGACACGAATACGCTGATCGTTTATGTCGACTCTCACGAAAACAAGGACGTGCCCCCGTTCGGCCATCTGGTTGACTACCTCACCTACGGCGGCATCTACCGGGATGTTTGCCTACGCCTGGTCGATCCCTGCCACATCGAAAACATATTCGTGCGCACGGAAAACGTCCTGCATCAACCATCGCTATCATGTGATGTGCGTCTCCACCAGTTCAAACCCGGACTGGAGATCAAGGTCAATCTCATAGACCTGCATGGCAATGCCATCGCAGAGGTAAAATCACCGGTCTGTGACCGGACGATTAGCCTGGTTTTTTCTCGATTGCCGGCAGTGGAATTGTGGTCGCTCGATACTCCCTCGCTCTACACGCTGAAAACCGCCCTGTGGAGGGACGGAAATTTGCTGGATGAAGTGAGCACGAAATTCGGCTTTCGACAAGCTGAGTTTCGTCCAAATGAAGGTTTCTTCTTGAACGGCGAAAGGATGAAGTTGTTTGGTTTAAACCGCCATCAAGTATTCCCGTATATCGGCGCAGCGGCTCCTGCTCGCTTGCAACGGCGGGACGCAGACATCTTGAAGCACGATCTGGCGTGCAATGTGGTGCGAACTTCCCACTACCCGCAATCTCCACATTTCCTCAACCGCTGCGACGAAATCGGCCTTCTCGTATTTGAAGAGATAGCCGGCTGGCAGCACATCGGCGACGACGCTTGGCAAGCCAAAGCATTACAGGAATTGAGCGCGATGATCGAACGCGATCGCAATCATCCTTCTATCATCATGTGGGGCGTACGCATTAATGAATCGCCGGACGATGATCGCTTCTACACACGCACGAATGAATTGGCCCATGAACTCGACCCGACCCGACCAACGGGCGGTGTGCGCTGTTTTCAGGGCAGTTCGTTCCTCGAAGACGTATATACGCACAACGATTTCTCGAATACCGTTCAGGAACCTTCCGCGCAGCCCTATTTGATCACGGAGTATGCCGGCCACAAATTTCCGGCAAAAACCTGGGACAACGAAGACCGCCTCATCGAACACGCCCTGCTTCACGCTAGAATCCAAAATTTACAGATGGGAGACGATCGCATTGCGGGCGCCATCGGCTGGTGCGCATTCGATTACGCCACGCATCTCGAATTTGGATCGGGAGATCGTATTTGCTACCACGGCGTGATGGACACCTTCCGCCTGCCAAAATGGGCCGCCTATTTCTACCAGAGCCAGCAATCTCCACTCAAACGCATCGTGCTCCAACCCGCGACCCATTGGACTTTGGGAGATCGCTCGGGAGGGGGAATCAACCCACTGGTGATATTCAGCAACTGCGAAGAAGTCGAGGTGTACTTCGGGGATCACTCTTTGGGCGTGAGCAAACCGGATCGCGAAACGTATCCACATCTTCCCCACCCTCCATTCGTCATCGAGGGTTTGGAAGCATACAGCAAATGGGGAGAGCGCGAATTTCACGATTTGAGAGTGCTGGGATACATCGACGGAGAAATCGTCCGCGAATGCCGTATGGCCAGTAACAAAGTGGACTTACGCTTGGAGCTTTACGCAGAAGATGACCGTCTTTATGCCAATGGCAACGACATGACCCGAGTGGTGTTACGTATTACGGACATCTTCGGGAATCTATTACCTTACGCAGCCAAGGTCGTTACGTTCGAGATACGTGGGGAAGTGGAGTTGATCGGAGACAATCCCTTTCCTTTAATCGGTGGACAGACTGCGTTATTTATCAAGGCGGGTTACAAACCATCGCCAGCGACAGTTACGGCCAGTGTGCCGGGATTGCCGAAAGCGTCTACAAAGATCGAGATCATCGCACCAGTTTCGTATCCAGGCTTATGAGAACGCAATACAATGATTACACACAATCCGATGAAAAAAAAGCATGCAAGGACAAAGTGCGTATGGCCATAAAAAAGAGTAAAGGGGGCGTTACCCAGAAAGATGTCGCACAACGAGCGGGCGTCTCTCGCAGCATCGTTTCTTACGTGATCAACAATGGCCCGAGGGACGTTGCCCCGGAAACCCGGCAGCGAGTGTTAGACGCCATACAGGAGTTGGGTTACCGGCCGAACAAATATGCCCAACGCCTGAAAATGGGCACTGCGCACACCAACCGGGCATTGGGCATCCTCGCCGGCGGTCAGAGTTTCAACGTTTTGGAACGTCCCTATTACAACACCATCCTGGCTGGATTGTTCGAGGAAGCTCACCGGTTGGGCCAGGAAGTCCGTTTCTTCTCCTTCTTCGATGCCTTACTCGATCCGATTTTTTTCAACAAAAACATTCACAAAGACGAAATTTCGGCTTTGATTCTCATCCTGCCTTCGATGATGGTCATGAAAGAAGAACACCAACGCATCCTCGACCAGATCGAAGAACGAATCGACAACGTCGTTTGTCTCGAGGAACAAGTCAAAGACTGGCCAACCGTCGTGTTTGATCGCGTTGCCGCAGCTCGCCAGGCGGTCGAGCATCTAATTGGCCTGGGTCATGAAAGGATCGCTTTTTTAGCTCTCGAGGATGGACGCATGACGGGCTACCGCCAGACGTTGATCGACCATGGTCTGCCATACGATCAGGACTTGGTATTCGTCACCGATCCGACGAACATGCTCCCTTCTTCGTATCAGTTGACCAATGAGATTCTGAAACTCGAGCCATGTCCTACTGCGATCTTCGCCGCAAACGACGAAAGTGCCGTCGCCGCCATCGCCGCTATCCAGGACCGGGGCATGAAAGTCCCCGACGATATCGCCCTCGTCTCCATCGACAACACTGGAATTGCGGATATGATTCGACCCGGCTTAACCACGGTCGATGTCCCCAAGCGACGGATGGCGTCCTATGCGATGCAAGTCCTGATGATGCAGAAACAATTCGAGGGAGGACACGCCGCATCCATCGTGCTGCCGACGAAATTGATCGTGCGCGAATCGTGCGGCGCAAATCGTCGCTAGAACGACGAAACAGATTCCATGAATCGAACTGGCTTATATTGTTCCTGTGGGTTGTGGATATCTTCCGACGAGAGAAGCTCTCGAGCTTGAAGACAAATCGTTGAGTTGGCCCTACGATAGATAGGCTTTACAGATCGACGAATCGCACTCTTCTCGACTGTGAATCGACGAAGGCGAGCGAACTACGGCCGTTCATGCCCATCAACTCGCCGGGATTGAGCAGCACACAATCCCCGAGCCTCTCCTCGTTTGCGCTGTGGTCGTGCCCGTAGCAGACGAGATCGTAGGCTGCCGACAAAGCCAGGCCACGCGCGATTTCGGGGTAGTGATTTACGGCCACGACCAACCCATCCAATTCGACTTCCGCCAGCGCCCCGTGCAACATGATCGCGGGGAAGGCACTCGCTTTCTGTGCGATGAGATACGTATCTCCGTCGTTGTTCCCCCAGACAATGTGAACCGGTACCTGGGGCAGACCCTGCCCCAAACGGGTGACCATGAAGGGTGCGCATAGATCGCCGCAATGGAGTACGACATCCGCTTGCTGTAAGTGCGGCAGCGCCTGATCGAGTTTCCAGATGTTGTCGTGACTGTCACTCAAAACGCCGATAATCATATCGTTTCTCTCCATTTCATAGAATCAAGACCGTCGCAATGAGGTAGCTTCGACGCGTCGTGTGGATTGATAAGTGGCTGCCTTTCCCGAACGGGCTTCATCGCCTCAAGCGATCCGTTGACACATTTAATTCACGCACCTTCTCGGCGAGCTGCTGTGTCAATTGACTTTCCTGCACGCGCCAGCACCAATTTCCCGAGCTTGTGCCCGGAACATTCATGCGCGCCTCGTTGCCCAGCTCCAACAGATCCTGCATCTGCGCAAGTGTGCGATCGGCTTTGGACTGCCAAATGGTGCGAATCATGTCCCAAGCCACATGCGTTCCGTCGCTCCCAGTATAACGCCGAAAATGGTCGCGGATGTATTCCGGTGCATTTTCGTACCAGCCGCACGCCGTTTCATTGTCATGGGTGCCCGTGTAGGCCACACAATTTGGCGCATAGTTGTCCGGCAAGAACGGATTTTCGGAACCGCCGTCGAAGGCGAACTGCAGGATTTTCATGCCCGGCAATCCGAAGCGATCGCGCAGCGCTTCCACTTCCGGGGTGACAAGGCCCAGATCTTCCACAATGATCGGCAATTCACCCAGAACATCCCGAAGCGTACTCAGCAATTGCGCTCCCGGAGCAGGCTGCCAGGTTCCCTGCTCCGCCGTCGAGTTGGCAGCCGGAATCTGCCAATAGCGGTTGAGACCCAGAAAGTGATCGAAGCGAACCAGATCCACACGGTTGAGTACAGCACGAAAGCGGCGAATCCACCATTGGAAGTCATTTGCCTGCATCCGCTCCCAACGATAGAGCGGATTTCCCCAGCGTTGGCCGGTGGGAGAGAAATAGTCCGGTGGTACACCGGCGACATGAGTGGGCATGCCGCGCTCATCCAGTTGAAACAACTCAGGATATACCCAGGTATCCACACTATCGTGGGCCACGTAAATAGGTAGATCGCCGATCAATTTCACCCCAGCAGCTCGTGCTCCCTGGCGGAGGGACTGCCACTGTCGGGAAAAGATGAATTGATGGAAACGATACTTGTCCAGAACGGACGCCCCGTCTTGCGCCGCGCGCGCAATCGCATCGGGTTGGCGAGTGACCAATTCCGCTTCCCAAGCCGTCCAAGGCAACCCGTCGTGCACCTCCTTGAGCGCCATGAAAAGCACGAAGTCGTCCAGCCAATCCCGATTTTCATGTTCGTATGCTTCGTAGGCTTGCATCAGCGCATCATTCGCACCGCCGAAAAAACGTTCAGCCGCAAGTGCAAGCGCAGCGTACTTGAATGGCATCACATCGTTGTAGGCGATCCGATCGGGCTGAAATTCGGGTCGGGGATGTAAATCCTGCTGCGTCAGCAGCCCATCTTCGACCAGCGCATCCAGGCTGATGAGCAGCGGATTCCCGGCGAAAGACGAGTAGCTTTGATAGGGCGATTCACTGTAGCCTGGCGGCCCCAACGGCAGCATTTGCCACAACGCACATCCAGATTCCCCCAACCATGCCAACCAGCGATAGGCGGCCTGACCCAGGTCTCCGATCCCATGGGGGGATGGCAGTGAAATCGGATGCAGCAGGATGCCGCCGGCGCGTTCCGTTTTTCGTGGATGCTCATGATTCATGGGATCTGTCATCCACGGCTCGTTCATAGAGTTGGAGATATCGCTTGGCGGTATTTTCCCAGGAGTGATCTTGCGTCATGCAGCGTAATTGCAGTCTCTTCCAGCTGGTCGCATCCTGATAGACCGCCAGCGCCTCTCGAACGACCGCCGCCAGAGATTGTGGATCAGCCTGCTGGAAGAGAAATCCCGTTCCGCCATCGCGGCCGTAGGGTGCGACGGTATCTCGCAGACCGCCGGTCTCGCGCACGACGGGAACGCAGCCGTATCGCATGGCAATCAATTGCGTGAGCCCGCAGGGTTCATATCGGGAAGGAACGAGCAGCATATCGCAGCCGCCGTAGATCTTGCGCGCCAGCGCCGCATCGAAGCGCAGAACCACACGCACCCGATCTTGGAAATTGTCCGCAAAAGTCTGCGCACGACGCTCGTATTCTTCCGATCCCGTGCCGAGCAAAACGAACTGCCAGGATTCGTCTCCGATCATCTCGAGCGCCTCCAGCGCCAGATTGACTCCCTTCTGCTGATCCAAACGCGTCACCATGCCGAGCAAGGGCACTGCTTCATCTGCTGCGAGATCGAGCTGCTCCTGGAGCGCTCGTTTCACCTCGGCCCTCGGGGCGAGGTTCTCGGCCGAGAAATTCACCGGCAGCGCCTCGTCGAGGGTAGGATTCCAGATTTGAGTATCGATGCCGTTCACGATGCCCACCAGCCGGTCCTGCCGCGCACGGAGGAGTGACTCCAATCCGTAGCCGTATTCAGCGGTCTGAATCTCGACTGCGTAGCTCGGGCTGACCGTCGACAACCAATCCGCCTGGGACAATGCCATCGCCAGCGGCGTGTGCCGCGCCCAATCCGGAAGGTGCGCATCCTCAACAGGGAGCAAGCCGTAATCCGTGAGAACGGCTTCGGTTCCTGCGCCCATGTAGGCCAGGTTATGAATGCTGAAGAGGCCGATCACATTCTTCCAGAAGGGGTCTTGTGCACGATTTTGCGTCAGCCAAACAATCGCGGCGGCAGTATGCCAATCATTCGCATGAACAACATCGGGCTTCCAGTCCAGTGCCCGGCAGGTTTGTAAAGCTGCCAGCGAAGTGAGCGTGAATTTCTTCCCTTCCAGGAGCGTGTTTCCATAAACAGCAGGATCGCTGCGAACCGCTTCGGAGTCGATAAATTCGACGTTCAGACCCTGCCATTCAAGTTGGTGAACGGATGCGAACGTCTCCCCCGCCTGGCGTTGGAGGCGCAAATCAAGAACGGGACGAGTGTCGAATCCCGCTTCACGAATCGAAGGATAGAAGGGCAAGCACAGGCGAACGTCTACACCGAGTGCGGCCAATGCGGGAGGCAGTTCACCGGCGACGTCCGCCAAACCACCAACTTTTACGAAAGGAGTTGCCTCCGCAGCCAGAAAAAGAACTTTCATGCTTGAAACCAGAGGTAATCGATCTCAGGGAATATCTTATCTCTCTCCCACAGCCTATCGGCCGTATCCCCATCCGGATTCTTGGTATTCAGCGAATCGAGCAGCAGATTGAATCGCTCTACATGCTCACGAAAGCGTTGTATGGCGTATTCGTTCGCCTGTCCCGTCGTGACGAGAAAGGGCCAATCGGATGATTGCAGCAGCAGCAATTCACGCGCCGCTTGATCGAGAATCCTACGCTTCACGTCGCGCGCATTTGGATGGTCCTCGACGGCGGTCAGCATGCGGACCTCCGCTTCGTGAATGATCGGCCACATCCACTCCGTATCCGCATTGTCCCAGACAAAATGAGTCCCTCCGGCTCCCCAGGAGCCCTCCACCAACTCGAGAGACGACTGTGGGGGATGCGCGTTGAGATAGGACGAGGCGGTCGTCAATTCCACGCTTTCCGATTCCTCCAGACGCTGCAGGACCTGGCGCAGCCATTCCACGCCTTCGAACCACCAGTGGCCGAACAATTCCGTATCGTAATTCGAACACACGATCCCATACTGCCCGCTGTCCTGGTGGAATTCACCAAGGATTTCCTCCACCAAATGGGTGAAGTGTTCGGCGTGCTGCGCCACCTTGCTCGAGGCAACATCGGGCTGATAGATTTCTTTGTCGGCCAGATCGACATTCGAGCCCGTGATACGCCAGTACTGCATCCCGGACGTGCTGTCTTTCTTGTGAAACTCTCGATACACGTAATCGCCCGGATATCCCCACTCCCCGCTCCACACCTGTAAGCCTGTTCGATTGTTGCGCCCCAGAACCGCGACGTTGGAACGCCCAACGCGGTAAGGGAGGAAGGTTGTCGCCGATTCCGCGGCGTCGAATTCGGAGGTCGGCACGAGATAACGACGAGTCACGGATTGATAGGGACCGATGGCATCCCCGGCAGCAACACCGACCGGTCGCCCACCTTCGATCATGTGCGTCTCGGCGAAAAAGAGGCGGATATCGTGGCGTTCAAGGAAGCTTTCGATCCCGAGACGCGTGCGCCCGTCCTGCGTGATATATCCGGGGCGATAGGCGCACTCGGGGAGCCAAATCGTTCGCGGCAGCCGTCCAAAGTGGCGTTTGTAGCTTTCAACGGCCGTGCGGAGCTGCAAGTTGATCGATTCGTCACGCTCGAGCAGCGGCAGATAACCGTGGGTGGCGGCACACGTGGCGATCTCGATCAACCGCTGGTTTTGCAGTCTGCGAAAGGCAGCGATCAGGTCGCCTTCGTATTGGTGAAGGAAACGCTCACGAATGCCTGCGTACCAATCCCGGTACATCTTCGCCAGCGTAAGCATTTCTTCATTTCGCGCCGCTTCAAACCGTTCTACGTCCTGGGAAGCCGCCTCGATCTTCTCGTCTGTGTAGACGACGAAGTTTGCCTGAACGTCCTCATCGGCCAATTGTTCGAGCAAAACAGGTGTGAGGGTCAGCGTCAGGCGGGCGGGTATACCTTTCGAGTGAAGATCGTTGAGCGCATCGAGCAGCGGAATATAAGTCTCCGCAGTCGCTTCATGGATCCATTCCTCCCCGTGAGGCCAACGCCCAGCCTGGCGCGTGTAGGGGATATGTGAATGTAGTACGAAAGTGAACGCACCCTTTTTCATCATGCACTTCTCCGCTCGAGGAAACTCTATTGATTCTAGCAGAACGGATCGAGGCACCAAAGCCCTATCGAGAGACTCATGGACCCCAGCGAGGCTGCCATTCCGGCCAGGCGTTTTCCGTAAGGCGGGTGACCTGCTCACCATAGATGTTCATGATGTAAATTTCGTTGTTTCCATCTCGATACGAGGTGAAGGTGATCCACGCACCGTCGGGTGAGAAGGACGGTCCCAGATTGTCTCCGCCATCCGTTAGCTGGCGCAGATTCTCTCCGTCGATGTCGATCACAAAGATGTCGTGATCCAAACGAGGACCGGCATAAAACGTCAGTGTCCGACCGTCTGCTGACCAGTCGTTACGCCCGCCCATATCCGCCAAATCCGGCGTGATTTTACGGATGTCGGTGCCGTCCGCGTTCATGACGTAGAGCTGGCGCGATCCCGATCGATTGGAGGCGAACGAGATTTTCGTTCCGTCCGGTGACCACTCCGGGTCGATGTCGTCCCAGTCGCTATCCGTGACGGCGCGAGGATTGCTTCCGTCGCTGTCCATCACCCAGATATCCTGACTCCCTTCCCGTTCGCGGACGAAGACGATCGTACTCCCGTCTGGAGACATCGAAGGCGCATACAGACTGCCGATCCCTTCTGTGAGGCGCTCCAGATTTTCGCCCTCGAGATCTATGCGATAAATCTGGAATCCTTCGAGCCGCCTCGAGGAGAACAGAATAGCTGAGCTATCCGGTGTAAGGGAGGCGTAGAAGTCCGTGGCATCGACGCTTGTCAAACGGGTTTGATTGCTGCCATCCGCATCCATGATGCAGATGTCATCGTAGCCTTCAAGGAAGCAGGTGAAAACGATTATTCCCGCAGGTGGCGGCATCCAATGGGTTTCTCGGGTTGAAGTTGCCACGTTTTCGGTCGGGTATGATGTTGACGTATCGCGCGCCAGTTCCGTGAGATACGGTTCAACTTGGACGGTCACCTTCGAGCCTGCGGATGGACCAAAGGGAGAGACCAGCAGCAAAAACGTGACTACGAAAACGCCCAGGACCAACAAGCCGCAACCGATACCTGCGACGATCACTTGAAAAATCGAGACGTTAGCAAACCGTTTCAACACCGAAGGTCAAACACCCACCCGTTTCCCATTGGTCAGATCCAATGCAAGACGCCCACAAATAGGATCAATCCCACGATGTCTACTGCGAATATCGTCCCCACAGTGATGATCTGTTTGCGCAGGTGCTCCATATCGAACACCCAAAACGCGACCAGGAAGAAGGGGAGATATCCAATCAGGAAGATCAACCACGGCGCCTGTGCGTTCCACCAAGGGTAATCCCAGGTAAGCGCACCGGCGCGGTGCAGCAACAATTCGACGAAAACACAAAACGCCGATCCAAAAATCGCCACCGCGATCCGATTGGGAATTCCCAGGATCTTCATGCGCTTGTCCGCAGGAAGCATTTTCGAGAAGGTGATACCGGCGATGGCGAACATGAAGCAGATTTCGATATTCAACCCGATCAAGATCAAATGGGCTGTTTGACCGGGCGCTCCCCAAACCGGGGCTGTTTGCGTGAAGTGAAACACCAATCCGTTCCAGATCTCGTTAAACCAATCCATCCCCCAAAACGCCAAACCTGCAAAAATCAGGTTCCAATTGCGTCTTTCCACCTCAACGGCGTAAACATAGACAACGAGGGCAAACAACGGGATGACGTACCATTGAAATAAACTGCCGTCGCGTAGGATGCGCAGAGCCTCGGCTGCGGATTCTGTCATTGTGGATATCCTCCTCCGGTTGGGATCGAATCTTGGCGAAAAAAACCACCTGCAGACACACCGCTAGATCGTGCCTGGCCATTCCAATTGACTTACTACTTACGCCGACTCGAACGAGATGCGGACCTCACTTACCCAGACGTTCTTTCAAGGCCTGTGTCAACGGCGGCAAGACGTCGAACAAATCACCGACGAGGCCGAAACGAGCCAGCTTGAAGATCGGCGCATCGGCATCTTTATTGATCGCAACGATCGTCTTGGATGTGCGCATACCGGCAAGATGCTGGATCGCTCCGGAAATGCCAGCGGCGATGTATAAATCCGGAGAAACAACCTTCCCCGTTTGACCCACCTGATTGTCGTACGGAACGTAGTTCGCATCCACCGCGGCCCGACTGGCGCCGACCGCGGCCCCGAGCACTTTTGCCAGCTCACGGATCAGTTTAAAACCCTGCTGCGCGCGCCAGATCTCCTGCTCGGCTTCATCACTGATTTCCGCCGGTGGCTCGAGCGAAGGATTGTTGGAAACGCCCCTCCCACCGGAGACGATGATCGCCGCGTCGGTCAAGCTGACTCCGCTTTGAGATTCCCCATAGCCGGTTACCTCAGTCTTCACATCCGCCAGGTCGACATCGACGTCGATGATTTCGGCGCTGCGGCTCGAATCGGGCTCCGGTTTGGGAAACGCACGGCTCCGTAAAGTCAGGATTTGCGGTCGGCGTTCTCGGCAAACCACTTTGGTGAGCAATTTCCCGGCATAAATCGGCCGCATGGCGAGTACGCTTCCATCATCGAATTCGTAGTCGATCACGTCCGGGATAATCCCGGTTTCCAGATCGACAGCCACCAAACCGGCTAATTCCCGTGTGCGGCCTGACGTCGGAAAGAGCAGCACTTCCGCCTCGGCCACGATCGCGGAGAGAACGGTGGCATACGCTTCGCCGCGGAAATCCTTCAACACTGCAGCGTCCCCTTTATGAACTTCATCCGCGCCGAACGCCACGGCCTTCTGCACGACATCATCCACGCCCTGACCGAGAACCACGGCCACCACACCGCCTCCGACCGTCTCGACCATCTGGCGCGCAACTCCCAGCGCCTCGAATGAAGCCGGAACCACACGACCTTCGAAGTGATCGACGTAGACAAACACTTTGTTGGCCATTAGATCACCTTCTCCTCGAACAAGCGATCGACCAATTTGAGCGCTTTCTGCTCTGGCGTATCGCCCTCGATCATCTCGACTTTCGTTTCGACTTTGGGTGGCGCAAAGACCTGCGGCCACATGACGGCGGATTGTGGAACTTCGTCCAGGCCGATGTCGTCTTTCGACCAGATTGGGATCTCCGCTTTCGATGCCTTGCGAATCCCCATGAACGACGGATAGCGTGGTTCGTTGATTTCCTTGACGACGCTGATGACGACCGGCAAGGAAGCACGCACTTGCTGCCGGCTTTCCTCCAGCATGCGTTCGACGGAAATCGTTCTTCCTTCCGCATCCAAGGCCGTAATTTCGGCGACAAGGTTGAGCGCCGGCCATCCCAATCGACGGCCCACCTGCGATCCCGTCACGCCGGTATCGCTGTCGACGGAGGCCCGGCCAAAACACACCATGTCGACGTCTTCGATCTTTTGGATGGCTGCGGCGATGATTTTCGAAACGACGAGCGAATCTGCACCCGCAAATGCGGCGTCGCTCACGAGGATCCCTTCATCGCATCCCATTGCCAAGGCTTGTTTCAGCGCATCCTTGGCACTCTTCGGTCCGAGGCTGAGTGCAGTTACTTTTCCCCCGTGCGCCTCCTTGATCCGCAGCGCCTCTTCGACGGCATACTCATCCCAGGGATTGAGTATCATGGGCGTATCTCCCCAGGAGATCTTTCCGTCTTCGATCGTTACCGTCGCCGCCGTGTCTGCGGTATGCTTGACACACACTACGATGTTCAAGTGATCCTCCTTCCTGGATTGATGGTTCGAGATTACTTCGAAAGCGGAAGTAAATGTTTTCTCGATCAAAGGTCAGGACCTGTTCCACCTCCCCTCTTACCCGAGAGATCGATATCCTTCCAAGCTTGAAAAATCAACGCCCAGGAAGATTGTCGTTGACCTCCTGGGCATCGTGTCGAGTGCGATCGTCAGAGTTTCCCTCGCCGGATCGAGCTGAATTTATCACTTGCATGTTTAAACGTAGTCCCTCGTCCGCTCGTTTCATTTCGGAAAAGCAGTCCGATAATCACCGACCAGCTTATCCCACACTATCGATTATAGCTTCTCCTTCATGGCACAACAACCTCTGGGCAGACGTTCATCATTGCAGCGTCTGAGGACAGGCTCGAATCAATTGTCCGTAAACCGGCGGCAACGCGATTTTGATCCAAAGGCTATAATTAGCGCAAAATGTAGAGAGAAACCGTTGCCCCAAGCATTAAGATCCCGCTGGCCACATATTCTCCTGGCGACTCTGGTTCTGCTCGCACTCAGCCCTTCTGCCGTGTTCATCCCGCTGACCGAACACCTGCGCGCTACCAGCCGGGCGTTATCCAGAAACAAATGGTCCGCAGCACTCGACTCGTTGGAAGCGGCAATCGATCTCGAACCCGCACTTTGGAGCACGCACCTGCAAGCGGCTTCGATCGCGCTGCGCAGCGAAGATGCAGAACGAGCGCTTCGACATCTGGAATTGGATGCCGTTCTTGCGCCGGATTCAGAGGTCTTTTGTTTAACGGCGCAGGCTGAAATCATGCGAAACGAGTTCCAAAGTGCCGAACTGGCATGGCGCCAAGCGAACGGGTCTTGCGTTGACGAGGCGGCCTACTACCGTACGCTGCTGCAGCACTATTGGCACCAGAACGAACGCGCAGCGGCCCGATCCGTCCTCGATGAATGGATCGAACTCGGCGGTGAGGACCCGCAGCCTTTTCTACAATTGGGAATTTTACTTGCCGCGACGCAGCCCGAAGAAGCCAGCGAGCCACTCCGAAAAGCCCAACAGCTCTCGGACGAACCGATTCCCCTCGCCTCCGCGCTCATCCGCGCAATCGAAGATGCCAGCGGCGCAGAGCTGCCCGCCTACTCACTCGCAAGTGTCGGTCAGGTACTGATGCAGTATTCAGCCTGGATACCGGCTGCATGGGCCTTCGAAGATGCGCTCGTTCACGACCCGGATTACGCCCAGGCCTACGCCTACCTGGGGTTGGCGCTCGACAGAAGTGGCCAGGATGGCTACGAGCAACTGCAAACTGCTGTTGCAAAGTTGCCACAAGACCCCCTGCCGTATATTTTCTGCGCCTATCACTGGCAGATGAAAGCAGAACCCACAATTGCCAAGATCTACTTGGAGATCGCCGCTGGTCTCGATTCGGCCAACCCGGCTATAAGCGCAGAACTCGCACAGGTCTACGCCGATCTCGGAGATCTCGAGGCAGCTAAAAATGCGCTGAGAATCGCCGTCACCCTCGCGCCGCAGAATGCACAGTTCTGGTACCTGCTGGCGCAATTCTCCATTGAGCGCGGGATCGAGCTTCAATCGCTCGGAATGCCCGCAGCCCGTAACGCGCTGCTGCTCGATCGAGAAAACCCGACCGGTCTCGTGCTGCTTGGGTACGCACATCTCATGCTGGGGAATTCCGAACTGGCGGAAAGACTACTTTGGCGGGCTATCCAAATCGATCCCAAACTCGCCCAAACCCAGTACTACCTCGGTCTCCTGCGCCACATGCAAGGCGATCCCGAAGGCGCCCGAGCGGCATGGGAATACGCTCGGATCCTCGATCCCGAGGGAACGATCGGTGAACTTGCCGAGCGCATGATTCAGACTCTTCAGTATTCGCCTTGAATTTGGGGGCACAACGCCGTTTTAAAGCCGGCCTCGGCCGCTGGACTGGGATCGATGGTCGACGCGCTTCCACCGTGCAGTCCATTTTTCTATGCTAGAATGCGCTGGCGAAGGAGTTTGTCTTGAGGATAAATCGCCATCCGCGCTCGTTATACTTTCTTGCACTGCTCTTCCTGCTTCCCACCTGCAGATGGTTTGTACCTGAAACCGAATCAGGTGCTATTCTCTATCAGGACGACTTTTCCAGACCGGAAAGCGGCTGGGATCGCTATCATGACGACGTATACAGCGTGGATTACGAACAGGGCGCATACCACTTTCGCCTCTTCACAGCAGATACACAAGTATGGGCTCGTCCCCATCTCAATCTGACGGACGTCCGCATCGAGGTGATCGCTACGAAAGTGGATGGACCCGACGATAATGTGTATGGCGTGATCTGCCGCTACCAGGATGCGGATAACTTTTACTTCTTTGTCATTTCGAGCGACGGCTATGCGGGGATCGGCGTGCACGAGAACGGAGAAGACACCTTGCTTAACGAGGAGACGATGCAGCCCGCCGCCGTCGTGCAAACGGGAAACGCAAGCAACCTCATCCGCGCCGTCTGCAGCGGCAAGCAATTGCGGCTGCACGTGAACGGCGTCCTCGTCGCCAGCGCAGAAGAAGTGCAGAACTGGCTCGATGGCGATGTGGGGTTGATCGTCGGCACTTTTGGTCAACCTGAGGTGGAAATCGAATTTGATAACTTTTCGGTCACCAAACCATAGAATTTTGCCGGAATCTGGTAAACCATGAAAGTACATCTCGACAGTGTCGGTTGCAAACTGAACCAGAGCGAACTCGAACGGCTGGCGCGAGATTTTCAACGAGCCGGGCATACGATCGTTGCCTCCCCGAAGGACAGCGATTTGATCGTGATCAATACCTGCACGGTGACGAAAGCCGCAGCCGCCGATTCCCGCAGCAAAGCTCGCCACGCCCACCGGCAAAATCCACAAGCAAAGATTGTGCTGACCGGCTGCTGGAGCAGCATGGAACCGAATGCCGCCGCCGCACTGCCCGGGGTGACCCAGGTCGTACCGAATTCAGCCAAGCAACGCCTGGTCGCCGGGCTGACGGCCGAAATGCCCACGCCGCATTCAAGGAAAGCGCTGGTCCGGAGTCCACTTCCGGGAAACCGGCGCAGGACACGCGCTTTCATCAAAGTGCAGGACGGCTGCGACAATCGCTGCACGTACTGTATCACCACCCTGGCTCGCGGCGCGGCGCGAAGCGAGCCGCCGGAGGCCATCCTCGAGGAAGTCCGTTATGCGATCGATGGCGGTGTTAAGGAAATCGTACTCAGCGGCGTTCAGCTTAGCGCCTACGGGAAAGATTTATCCGACGAGGTTGACCTGCGTTCCTTGGTAATGCGCATCCTCGACTCGACGAGCGTCACCCGCCTGCGGCTGTCCTCTCTCGAACCATGGAATCTTCCACAGGATTTTTTCTCGCTGTGGAAAAATCCGCGCCTGTGTCGTCAACTGCATTTACCCCTACAATCGGGTTCGGAACGTACACTGCGCCGAATGGGACGGCCTTTTTCCCCGCAAAGCTACGCGGCATTGATCCGTCAGGCGCGCCGAGAGATTCCGGCTGTGGCCATCACGACGGACGTGATCGTCGGGTTCCCGGGCGAACGAGAAGCGGACTTTGAGGAAAGTCTGGATTTCATCGAATCCATGGCGTTCAGCGGCATGCATGTTTTTAGCTACTCCCCCAGACCGGGGACGGCCGCCGCACGCCTCCCCGATCGTGTGCCGGCGCAGGTCGCCGGCACACGCGCGCAGAAGGTCAAGGCGATCGCGGCTGCATCCAGCCAGGCCTTCAACTCCGCTTTTATCGGTCAGGCGATGCCCGTTCTGTGGATACGAAGTCAGCAGGCGGGTCCGCACAGGTGGGAGGTTTCCGGCTTGACGGACAACTATATTCGTGTGCATGCCTCCAGCGAAAAGGATTTATGGAACCAGCTTACTTGTATCCGCCTGGTGAGTCTTGCGGTAGAAGGGGGAATGCATGCGGATGCGATTACTGGACCAACCATTCCCACTTAATGTTGGCGACGGATATGCATCCGTCGCCAATAATCGGTGGATATTCATCCACCTGTGCTCACTTTGGAATAGAAATTACGGCAAATATATATTCGCCAGCGACATCGCATCATAAATTGATGATCGGCAGATAAAAATCTGCTGAATATCGGTTGCGGATGGATATCCGCAACCAACACAAAGTGAGGTGGTGGACCTTTATCTCTCTCAAACCAGTTTGCTAACTGGCGTTCCATCCAGGAAATCCAGGAACGGCCATCACTGTTAGGTCACAATTCAATGATTCTAATGAAAATCTAGCTATCGTTGAGACCACCCGGCCGGTATAATGTGAGATATGAAGATAAAACAAAAAATACAAAATGACCTTAAACACGCCATGTTGGAACAGGACGACCTGCGTAAAAGAACGTTGCGTATGGTCGTGGCCAGCTTGAAACTTGCAGAAGTCGACCGCCAGGCGGAGCTTGAAGATCCTGCCATTCTGGGCTTGATCCAGAAAGAAGTGAAATCTCGCCAGGAAAGCGTCGATGAAGCCAAACAAGCCGGCAGAGACGACCTTGTAGAACGCTCGCAAGCGGAAATCGAGGTCCTCGAGGAATATCTCCCCCAGGCACTTTCTGAAGACGAGCTGAATGACCTGGTCCAAGAGACGATCGACGAAGTCGGGGCAGAAGGTCCATCCGACATGGGTAAGGTGATGAAGGCCATCATGCCGCGCATTCAAGGTCGAGCCGACGGAAAAGTGGTCAGCGAGCTCGTGCGGGGAAATTTGAGCGATTCCTAATTTCTGATGGCTAAAACTCTCAAGAACACCGGCGCCTCGTTTGTACTTCGGCTTAAATCAGCCTGGCTTGCAGCCCGGCTTTGGCTGATTCTTGTGTTGGGTCTCATCGGCACACTGGCCATCATCTCGCTGCCGATATCCCAACGCGGATCCACGTACAATCTCGAGGTCGGCAGCGTCGCCAGTCAAGACATATTGGCCCCCTACGCGTTGAGCTACAACAGCGAGGTCTTGCTCGAAGATGCTCGTCAGGCGGCTGCCGCTGAGGTCAGCGACATCTATGACCCGCCTGACACCAACGTCGCCCGGCAGCAGATTGAAAAGCTGCAAACCGCATTGCAATACATCGACAATGTACGTGCGGACACGATTGCTACAGCGGAGCAGAAATTATCCGATTTGGCCGCGCTGGAAAACGTCTCTCTCGAAGATGAACAAGCCGAAGCGATTTTATACTTCCCCGATTCGACATGGGAATCGATCAAACTCGAGGCCACTTCGGTTCTGGAACAGGTGATGCGCAGTGAAATTCGTGAGGGACGCCTCGACGAAGCCCGCCGCCGCGTACCCGCGCTTGTGAGCATCACGCTGCCGAGTAATCAGTCCCAAATCGTGAGCCAATTGGCTGCGGCCTTCGTGGCACCCAACGCCATGTACAACACCGAAGCCACCCAAATCGCAAAATCAGCGGCTCGCGAAGCCATTCAATCGATCAACAAGTCTTACGCCGATGGGGAGATGATCATCAACCGCGGTGACATCGTCACCCCTCTCGACGTCGAAGGTTTGCAGACGTATGGTTTGCTCGATGCCCCCAACACGGCTCGTACCGTCGCCATTCGTGCCCTCTTGGTGCTTATCCTCGGCGGTACATGGGTGCTCTACGCTCAACGGGTCCACGGCAGCCAAATTAAAAATGTTCGTTTGGCTACCATGCTGAGTTTGATCTTCATCTTCGTTGCCTTCGTCATGCAGCTCATGCTGCCCGACCACACGGTATTGCCGTACATCTTCCCGGCGGCCACGGTACCTATGCTGCTTACCATAATTTTCAGTCCGGGAATGGGCATCGTCACCGCCATGGTCATCGGTGCGCTTGGCGGCTTCCTGACTCCCCGCGGCCTGGAGGTCGGTCTGTACATGATGGTCAGCGCCTCGCTGGCCTGCCTCGTCATCGGACGCGCCGACCGGCTGAGTGCATTCTTCTGGTCCGGCCTGGTCGTCGCCATTTCGGGTGCTTTCATCGTGGCGATCTTCCGCTTCCCCGATCCGGCAACGGACCTGCTGGGAAAAATTTCACTCTTGGGCGCCGCATTACTCTGCGGTATGCTGTCGGCAAGCCTGGCGTTTGGTTTCTTGCTCCTGGTTGGAAGTTTGCTGGGCATGACGACCAGCCTGCAGTTGATCGAACTCTCGCGGCCGGACCATCCCTTGCTGCAGATGATTCTAAACAAAGCACCGGGGACGTATCAACACAGCCTTCAAGTGGCCAATCTCGCCGAGCAAGCTGCCCGCGCTATCGGTGCGAACGCACTCCTGACGCGCGTCGGCGCACTGTATCACGATGCCGGTAAGGCGCTCCACCCGCAATATTTCATCGAAAATCAACTGTCCGGACAAAACGTACACGATCAACTCGACCCGGAAACGAGCGCTTCCGTGATCATCCAGCACGTTGCGGATGGCCTCGAGCTCGCTCGAAAATACCGCTTGCCGCAACGCGTCAAAGACTTTATCTCCGAACATCACGGAACGTTGAGCACGAGTTTCCAATACAATCTGGCACTCAATGCGGCCAACGGCGATGCGGACCTCGTGGATCGCAAGGCTTTTACCTATCCCGGGCCAAGGCCTCGCTCGCGAGAGACAGCAATTTTGATGCTTGCCGATAGCATCGAGGCCAAAGCGCGCGCCGACGTTCCCAGCGACGATAAGGAGCTCGACAAACTCGTGCGTTGGATTATCGACGATCGACTGGCGCAAGAACAGCTGTCGCGCACCGACCTGACCCTGCGGGACATCGATACCATCCGGCGCTCGTTCGTCAGCACGCTAAAGAATTTCTACCACCCACGTTTGCGCTACCCAGAATCCACCCAAGAGAACCAGACACCCGCACCATCCGCTGCAGATCCAAAAGTATCCGTGACTCCGGAAGCATGACCTACCAGGTTCAGATTCTTCGCGACCACCCCTGTGAAGACGAAATCGGTGACCTGGAAGCGGTAGCAATCGCCGTTTTAAAGCATGAAAATGCACCGCCGGGGGCTTTGAGCGTCGTCCTGACGAGTGACGAGATGATCCGTGAATTAAACCAGCGCTTCGCCCGGATCGATCAGGCGACCGACGTGCTCGCCTTCAGCGACGGGAGTCTAAGCCCGGAAAGCGGGCAGATTTATTTTGGCGACGTCACCATCGCCCTACCCATCGCAAAGCGACAGGCAAAGCAAGCCAATCAGACTCTGGCGGCAGAACTTTCCCTGCTCACGATACACGGCGTGCTGCATCTGCTGGGTCATGACCATCAAGACGTGGATGAGAAAGAACGCATGTGGCGCATCCAAGCAGAATTATTGGACAAATTCGGCCATTCGTTCGAGTCAATGGAGCTTGAGGCATGAGTTCACGCCGAAACCTCTCCGCATGGATGGTTGTCTTCAAGCATGCCTTCTCAGGTCTGGGATACGTGATGCGCAGCCAACAAAACGCCCGCATCCACGCGCTTGCCACGATCCTGGTTATCGCCGCAGGATTGTGGCTGAGAATCGAAAGGTGGGAATGGGTCGTTCTGCTGCTGACTGTTGCTATGGTGTGGCTGGCTGAATGTTTCAACACAGCGCTGGAACAGGTCGTCGATCTTGCAAGTCCGGATCTTCATCCCATTGCCCGTCGGGCAAAAGACGCAGCCGCCGCGGCGGTGTTGATTGCGGCGATTATCTCCCTGATCATCGGCCTGTTGATCTTCATTCCACCGCTCGCGGCGAAGTTCGCAGCTTAGGGGCGGCGCCTTCTTAATTCCTTCCGGACAAGACAGTTGAGGGTGCTTTTCGGACTAAAATCACGTTGCGAGGGCACTTGATATATGCCATAATCCGCATATAGAACCAAGATAAAATCCTTTCTCGAGGTTTCAGGACATGTCATCGGAAGCAACCCGAGGGTCACTCTATCAAGCTTCAACGGCAACTTTCGATTTCAATAATCCCTCTCAAGCTTTGAGTGAGTTACTCGAACTCATTACAAAGCTGCTCGATCTGGACCGCGTTGCGCTCTACGAATACAAAGAAGATGGTTCTGCATTCTTTCCACGCATGTCGATTGGCATTTCGACCAGCGAACTCGGGAAGGTCACTGCATCTTCCGAAAATCCCGTGCTGAAAGAAGCGCTTTCGCAGCACCACGCCGCATTCACCAAGGACGGAAAAGGTACACTCTCCCTCCCGCTCACGCCCGGCAACATTGCCTGTGCGCCGTGCTTCACGGGAGGCCAAACTGTCGGCTTGATTTTTACGGCTTCCGAATCGAAGAAGAATTATGATTTCCAGGAACTGGCTATTCTCGACATCCTCTCGACAAGAGCCGCAGAAATTCTCACACTGTCAAAACAAAGCGCCAACCAGAGTTTCCTGCTTCATAAATTATCGCTTTTGTATCAAGCAAGTCACGCCATCACCGGCACGAAAGATGCGGAAGAGGCAATTCGACAAACCGCTATTCACCTGCTCAGCGCAACGTCCGGTGATAGCTGCGAAATCCTCATCCTGGATGAAGCCGGCAACGATCAAATCTATCGTTATCGGCAGCAGTTGGCTAAAGGCATGCAGCAAACCGTCGCGCCGCTTT
>Ga0315534_1000880_pt1 | contig 21083 bp, 18 predicted proteins | sample SalMarSW160240MG_FD_203094 | JGI IMG/M metagenome (GOLD analysis project Ga0315534, IMG submission 203094) | Salt marsh sediment microbial communities from the Plum Island Ecosystem LTER, Massachusetts, United States - Salt Marsh Sediment SW1602-40 ... | reverse complement strand
AAGAACTGGAAGCCGGAAAACTACAAGCGCAAGTATCACGGGCCGGTGACGCTGGCGCAGGCACTCGCCTTATCGCTCAACACAGTCTCGGTGCGGCTGACGCTCGAATTCGGACCGACCGCGGTCGCGCGCACCGCGCACCGGCTCGGGATCGCCTCGAAACTCGAGCCCAACGCCTCGCTCGCGCTTGGCACGTCGGAGGTCTCGTTGCTCGAACTGGTCGGCGCCTATGCGCCGTTCGCCAATGGCGGCTATGGCGTCGCTCCCCATGTGGTGGAGCGGGTGCGCAGCGCCGATGGCAAGGTTCTCTATTCCCGCGCGCCGCTCGTGCGCAACCGCATCATCGAGCCCGGTTATGTCGCGATGATGAACCAGATGATGCGCGAGACGATCCGGATCGGAACGGCGCGGCGAGCCGATCTTCCCGGCTGGCCCGTCGCGGGCAAGACCGGCACCAGCCAGGATTTCCGCGATGCTTGGTTCGTCGGTTTCACCGGCCGGCTCGTCACCGGCGTCTGGTTCGGCAACGATGATTCCTCGCCGACCAAGAGGCTGACCGGCGGAAGCCTCCCGGTAGTGGCGTGGAGCCGGTTCATGAAAGCGGCCCATCAAGGGATGCCGGTGGTCGATCTGCCGGGCGCATCGGCGCCACTACCCTTTACGCAGCCCGCAATGTCATCATCGGCGCATGCGCCGCATGCGCCGCCTGCATCGTCACCATCAGGCTATACGCGGCCCGCGCCAATTCCGCCCGCGCCAATTCCGCCCGCGGCCATTCCGTCCGTAGCTCCTTCCGCGGCCGCGCGCCCGCCGCGCCAGGAGGCGGGCGTCGATGGCTGGCTGCTCGACCGGCTGTGGTCTCGCCGCTGAGCGTTCATTGGCGGGGCTTGAACGGGCGCGTCCTGACTTTGCGGGTCGTAAGCCAGAGCAGCAGGGTGAGGCATCCAGCGGCGGCGATGCCGATGATCATCGGCCAGGCGCTCGCTCCGAGGGCGTGGCCGACGATTACGCCGACGGTCGCGCCGACGACCTGCTGTACGCTGCCCATGAATGAGGACGCCGCCCCGGCGCGTTCGGGGAAAGGCTGCAAAGCGCTCGCCATCGAGAGCGGCAAGACGAGGCCAATGCCGGCGGAAAAGACCATCATCGGCGCAGCGAGCGCGACGATAGATGATGGGGCGAGGCCAACGCTGCCGACCAGCAGCAGTCCACCACCCGCAAGGGCGCCGGCGCCGAGGCCGATCGTCCAGTTAAAGCCGTGACGGACGACGAGTTTGGCCCCGATCAGCGTTCCGGCGATGAAGCCCAAACTGGTCACGCCGTAAAACAGGCCGAAGGCCAGCGGCGACAGTCCGTACAGGCCCTGGAGCACGAAGGACGAGCCGGAGATATAGGCGAACAGGCCGGCATAGCACGCCGTCGCAATCCCGAGATGGGCGAGGAAGCTGCTGCTTCTCCCCACGACTGCGAAGGATCGCGCCAGCGCGACCACGGGATGGCCGACGGTGTTGCTGCGTCGCGCCGTTTCCGGCAGGAGGCGCGCGACGACGGCGATCGCGGCAAGTCCCGCGCCGAAAATGAGGATGAATCCAAAACGCCAGCCGAAATTCGTCTGGGTGAAGCCACCGATCGTCGGCGCCACGATGGGAGCTATTCCCATGATTGCGCCCATCAGCGACAATTCGCGCCCGGCACGCGGCCCCTCGTAGAGGTCGCGCACGATGGCGCGCGCTAGCACGATCACGCCGGCGGCGCCCGCGCCCTGGAACGCCCGCGCCGCGATCAGCGCGCCGATCGTCGGCGCGATCGAGCATACCAGCGTTCCGACGCAAAAGATGGTGAGGGCGGCGCTGAGCACCGGCTTACGGCCGAACCGGTCCGACACCGGGCCATAGACGACCTGCCCGATCGCGAAGCCGATGAGGTACACGGAAATCGTGAGCTGCACCTGAGCCGTCGACGCAGCGAGCGCGGCTTCGATCGCCGGCAGCGACGGCAGGTATAGGTCCATCGCCAGCGGCCCTAACGCGGTGAGCAGCGCGAGCAGCGCGGTGAGGGCGAAGGTATCCGGGGAAAGCATCGGTAAAGGAAATGTCCGGGTCCGCGCACCCGTTCCACACTTTCGCGCGGAATGAAAGCGCTCTCGCCAAGCGGGCGAAAGCCTCGCGCCTCAAGCGTGCGGCAGCTCGCTCGCGCGGCGGCAGAGCGGTCGAGAGGTCAGTAACCCGCCATTAACCGCCGCCGGCCGGCGCGAGGGGAACCGCCTCGTCAGGGCGCATGCCATAGCGGTGCAAGTCCGCGCCGTTGAGGTCGAGCCACACCTTCGCGCGCCGCACATCCGGGCAGATGCGATGCAGCAGCCGCCAGAAGCGGGGCGAATGATTCATCTCGATGAGGTGGGCCACTTCGTGCGCGGCGAGATAATCGAGCACATAGCGCGGCGCGAGAATGAGCCGCCACGAGAAGGAGAGCGCGCCCGTGGTCGAACACGACCCCCAGCGGCTGCTCTGATCGCGGATGCTGATGCGCTTGAGCCTCACGCCGAGCCGATCGGCATAGGCCTGCGCCGCTGTTTCGAGATCGCGCTTGGCCTCGCGATGCAGAAAATCCCGGATCCGGCGCTCGATGTGCGGGGGATCGCCCGCAACGCACATCAGCCGCTCGCCGTCGCTGCCGACTTCGGTCCAAGCCGTCCCGCGCGCAAGACGCCGATGCACCACGCGATGAGGTGCGCCGCGCAGCGGCAGCACGGTGCCGGGCGCAAACGGCGCCGCTTCCGGCAGGCGGCACATGCGGGTCGCGATCCAGCCGCCGTGTTTCCGGGCGAAGTTGCATGCCTCCCGCAATGTGCCCCGCGGCGGCATGGTGAGGACGACGTCGCGCGTCGCAGCCTGTATCCGCAGCGTATAACGGCGCGCTTGGCGATGCCGGCGCAGGCGGACGAGAAAGATTTCCCGGTCGAAGATCACTTCGATGGCTTGGGGCTCGCTGGGACGGCGATAAAGCATGGCGCGCGAAGGCATGGACTTCCTGTTCCGGCCTGATTTGCAAGCCGGATAGTGCCATATTCGCAATCCCATGAAGCCCCCGCCCAGACACGGGGGCTTTGGGGCGACATCTGGTTAAGAGACGCGGGCACGGCCGCCACATGTTGGGGCTAAAGGGATGAATTGTGATTCGCTGCTATAGCGCGCCGCGGCGTCCAGAATCAGGCAAAATTGTGCAATCATATCAGGAGTTTGAACCTAGCCTCACAAAACGCTTGCCAGCGCGACCGTTTCGGCCCGTGGCGGCTGCTTCGCGAGGGGGGTCCAGAGCAAAAAATCGGCGCACTGCACACTTCGCAGCGCCAGCGCCGCTTCGTTTCGTCATTTGCCCACGATTGGTCGATCATGTTGCAGCGCGCGCGCGAAGCGCTCGATACGATTTGCGAACGGCGTTAAAAAAACGCTGAGCCTGACATCGCGAAAACTCATCGATCGTAGAAGAGCGTCCGCGAGTAGCGCGCCGATGCTGAGCTTAGCCCTGCAAACCTTTGACGATGGGCGTGCGCGCGGCGCGAACGGCTGGAAGCAGTCCGCCGATCAGTCCGACGGTCAGGGCGAGCGCTAGGCCTTCCGCTATCAGCGCAGGCGTCAGCCTAAAGCTGAACACCACCTGCGTGAAACCGGTGCCGAGCGTTGAAGTGGTGAATCCGTCGAATACGAGATAGGTCGCAACGGCGCCCAACGCGCCTCCGATGCCGGCCAGGAGCAAAGACTCCGCGAGCGTGCCGATGAAAGCGGGGAAACCGCCGAAGCCGATCGCGCGCAGCGTCGCAATTTCGACTGAGCGGGCGGCGACCGAACTGTACATCGTATTGAGAGCGCCTGCGAGCGCGCCGAGCGCCATCGCAATCGCAAGCGGCCAACCGAGTTTCTGGATCAGGTCGGAGGTTTGCGACGACTGCTCGGCGAAGTACTCCTGCTCCGACTTGACATCCAGCTTGAGGCGCGGGTCGGCGTCGGCAAAATGCTTCAGTTCGGCAAGCGCGGCAGGACTGTCGATGCGGGCGCGCACCGTCTGAAACACATTGTTGCGGTTGAACAGGCTCTGCACCACCGGCAGGTCGCCCCAGATTTCCGACTCGAACACGCTTCCATCGGCGGCGAACACCCCGACCACCGTCCACTGGGTGGTCAGGAATTTTACCTTAGAGCCGAGGTCGAAGCCCTGGAACTGGCTCAGCAAGCTCTTGCCGACCACGATCTCGTTGGCGCCGGGATTGAACATGCGCCCCGCGACGAGCTTGATGTCCTTGCGAATGGCGGCGCCTTCGGTGCCGATCCCCCGTAACGGGATATTGGCCTTGGTCTGAGTCGACCGCTTGATTCCGTCGACGACGATATACAGTTCGGCCGAGACGAGCGGCTTGCCGTCGGCGCCGCGGGCGATGCCCGGGCCGTCTTCGATCAGGCGGACCTGCTCGCGCGAAATGACGCTGTTGATCTCCGACTGCGAGCCCCCGCGGAGCACAATCGCGATGTCCGCGGCGCCCGCGCCCTTCAGCGTGCGCTGAAAGCCGTTCGCCATGGCGAGGAAGGAGAGCAGCACCATGACGACCAGGGCGACCGCGACAACGGTCGACAGGGACAGCCAAAAACGCTGCGGAATGCTCCTGATATTGATGGCGGTGACCGCGGCGATTTGCAGGAACAGCGAGCGCATGGCTCAACCCCGCCCCATGGCGTCGGCGATCTTGAGGCGGAACGCGTGAATCGCCGGCGCAAGGCCGGTCGCCAGCCCGAGGCCGATCATCAGCACGAATGCGATCGCAAGGATCGACGGCTCAAGCGTGAGGCCCGGAAGGAAATTGCCCACGCTCTCGCGCATGTTGACGATCGCCAACGCGGCGAGGGCGATGCCGGGAACGCCGCCGATGATGGCGAGAAGCACGGTCTCGCCGAGAATGAGCCGCAACACGCGCGATCCGGAAAAACCAAGCGTCTTCAGAACGCCGATTTCGCGCGTGCGTTCGCGCACGGCCATCACCATGGTGTTGCCGACGATCATCAGGATGGTCACGAAGGCGGCGCCGACCACCAGTTGGACAATGAGCGCTATGTTGCCGAGCTGGGCCACAAACGCCTTGTTGAAGGCCTTCTCGGTATCGGTCGCCGTCTCATAGGAAGAATTGGCGAAGCCTCGGTCGATCGTCTTGGCGACCCGGTCGTTGACTTCGGGAGATGTGGTCTGAAGTATCAGCCAGCCGATCGTGTCCTTGCCGAACGAGCGCGTCTCGTCGAAATAGTCGTATTGGAAAAGCATTACATTAGTGTCGGCCTGCGGCTTTCTTTTACTGAAAATGCCGACAATATGCATATCCCAGCTGCGCGACCCGTTCTTCTGCGAGAAGATATTGCTGGCGATCGGCACCCGATCGCCGACCTTCCAGCCCCATTTCTTCGCCATGCTTTCGCCGACCAACGCGCCCGTGCGCTCGCGGATGAAAGCCTCGCGCATTTCCGGGGTGATGACGTAGTCGCTGTCGACGATCTGCAGGTAGGATTCGGGCTCGACGGCTAAGACGATCAGGAAATTCTTCGGGTCCTGATAGTAGCCGCCGAACCAGTTGGCATGGGTCACACGTCGCACGCCCTCGATCCCCTGCACGCGGTTGAAATAGGCGATCGGCAGCGGCTGGGTGAAATTGATCTTGTTGACCACCACCAGCCGATCGTCTTCCGCCACAGCCTCCCCGGCGTTAAAGGCGCGTTCGAAAGCGGCAAGGACGCCGAAAATCGCGAAGGCGATCAGGATTGAGACGATCATCAGCACTGCCCGCAACTTCTTGCGGAACAGATTCTTGCGGATGAGGACGAAGTCGTTCACGCGGCGAGCTCCTTCTCGACAAAGTGGCCCTTGTCGAGGTGGAGGGTGCGGCGAGCATATCGCGCGGCGGCCGGGTCGTGCGTCACCACCACGATGGTCTTGCCCAGTTCGCGGTTGAGGATGCTCAGCATTCCGAGGATTTCGTCGGCGGAATTGCGGTCGAGGTCGCCGGTCGGCTCATCGCAGAGCAGGAGCTTCGGATCGGACACGATCGCGCGGGCGATTGCGACCCGCTGCTGCTGGCCGCCCGACATCTCGCGCGGATAATGCTTGGCGCGGTCGGCAAGATTGACGATCTTCAGCGCCGTCTCGACATGCTCTCGCCGCTCCGCGGAATGAAGATTGGTGAGCAAGAGCGGCAGTTCAACATTCTGCGCCGCCGTCAACATCGGCATGAGATTGTAGAACTGGAAGACGAAGCCGATATTGGCGGCTCGCCAACGCGCCAGATTCCCCTCCGAGAGCGTGTCGATACGCATGCCGGCAATGTGAATCTCGCCGCCGTCAGGGCGGTCGATCCCGCCGAGCAGATTGAGCAGCGTCGTCTTGCCGGACCCCGACGGGCCCATCACCGCGACGAAGTCCTTTGTCGGGATCGTCAAGTCGAGCCGCTCGAATATGTCGATCGTCTCCTTGCCTTTCACGAAGCGCTTGGAGACATGGAGCAAAGCAACGAGTATGTCGGACATCGACATAAATTCTCCAGTGCGAGTGGGCTGAGGACGACTACTGGGCGGATGAGGTCTTCTTAGCGCCCGCGAGGCCGTCGCCTTCGAGAAACGTCACTTTCACGGCCATGTCAGGTAGAATGCGCTGGTCCTTTTCCCGGAACCCGATCCGCACCCGCACGGTCGCCTTTTCGCGGTTGGCCGTCGGCACGATAGCGATGACATAGGCCGGGATCGTCCATTCGGGATAGGCGTCGAGCACGGCGGCGACCGCGCCGTCCTTCCGGACGCGACCGATGAACGCCTCGTTGACGTCCACTTCGATCTCGATCGAATCCATGTCGACGATCGTGCAAATGCCCGTGCGGGTGAAGCTGCCGCCCGCCGAGAGGGGGGAAATCATCTCCCCGGGCTGTGCGCTGCGGTCGACCACCACGCCGCTGAAGGGGGCGCGGATGCTATGCTGGTCGAGCACCTCGCGATAACGCTCGGCTTCAAGCTTCGCGGTCTCGAATTGGGCGCGCGCTTGGTTCAACTGGGCGCGCAGGACATTGACCCGCGATTCGGAGCGGGTCATTTCGGCTTCGCTGGCGAAGCTCTTTTGCGCGAGCTTCTGGGTGCGGGCATGGATGCGCTCCGCTTCGCGCAGATCCGCGGCGATGGCGGCGACGGCGGCTTCTGCCCCCTTGGCGCGCGAATCCGCCAGTGCAACGTCCGTCTCGGTCAGCTGGCTCTTGATGCGAGCGAGGACCTGTCCCGCTTTGACGTGCATGCCTTCCTCGACCAGCACCTCGGTCACCTTGCCGGTGATCTCGGCCGCGACCGTTGCTCTGCGGCGGGCGACGACATAGCCGGACGCGGCAAGCCCGCCCGAACGCGCGCGCGAAACGGTGGAACGTTCGGGAGCCGCAACACGTGACGTCGGCTCGGCGCTTGCAGTGGTGACCGCCGCCGCGCGTCCCGCTTCGTCACTTGGCAAAACAAACCAGAGCGCAGCGCCCGCGATCACGACCGCCCCCAGCGTGGTCAATGTCCAAACCGGACGCAGACGTGGGAATTGCGGCGCGCGCCGCGCCCGCGGTTTGTCCCGGTCGATCGCCAGGGAATTAAGCAGCTTGGTTCGGTCGTCCATGTCCTGCTCCGACGATCGCCGCTCGGGCGAAGACGCCGCACTTTCTTGACGCTCCAGCGTAACTCCAAAGGTCCCGCTCCGTGGCAGCGAGACCTATCCGCTAAGTGCGGCGCTTATACGTTAATTGCGTCGAAACGATTACCCGGTTGAAGTTTGCGTATCGTTACTCGCCAAGACAATTAGGCTATCCACCTAGGAGAGCCCGCCGAACTAAAACGAGCGCGGCGCCCGTTGAAACAAGGGCGATTCCGAGCGAGACAAGCGCAATGCCGAGTCCGACAGGCGACTCCCAACTGTGCCAAGCGCTTCTGCTGATGTTTCCTTCGGCCGCTGCGGCGGTTGAGTCGATTCGATCGGGCGATTGCATGGCCGTTCTCTCACCGCTGATTCAAGAGCGTAACGTCTTTGCCATTAAGCATCTTTTTATATAAGATATATACTGCATAACGGAAAAGGTCAACTCTGGCCGTGGTCACACGCGAACAGCGCCTTCAGGAACTCGAAACCGCCATGCGGGAAGCGAGCGGTCTTGGCGTCGTTTTCAGCAGCGTCGTGGCGGACCATCTCGGGATTTCCAGCCGGGACCTCGAATGCCTCGACATGATCGTCCTGAAAGGCCGCGTGACGGCCGGAGAGCTCGCGGCCGCCACTGGTCTTACGACCGGAGCGATCACCGGCCTGATTGATCGGCTGGAGAAGGCGCGCTTCGCGTGTCGCGAGCGCGACGATCGGGATCGCCGCAAGGTTTTCGTTCGCGCGCTTCCGCGCGTCGAAACCGACATCATGCCGCTTTATGTCTCGCTGCAGTCCCGAATGCGCGAGCTCATGAATGAGCTATCCGATCAGGACATCGACCGCCTGCTTGCATTTTTCTCGGCGTCCCGCGACGTATTGCTGAGCGAAATCGCCGCGATGAAGTCATCCGGCCGCGGCACTGTTGACCCCGGCACGGAGTCCGACAAGAAAATGGTGAACCGACCGGCTCGGTGAGGAATAGGCATGCCTTACGAACTTTATTATTGGCCGACGATCCAGGGTCGCGGCGAGTTCGTGCGTCTTGCGCTCGAGGAGGCCGGCGCACGCTATGTCGACGTCGCGCGCCGATCGAAAAAGGAGAGCGGCGGAATGCCGGCCATGTTCGCGCTGCTCGACGGCACGAAGGTGGACCGCCCGCCCTTCGCCCCGCCATTCCTGAAATCCGGCCGGCTGCTGATCGGGCAGACCGCAAACATCCTGATGTTTCTCGGGGCTCGGCACCGGCTCGCTCCCGCCAACGAGGCGGGAAGGCTGTGGACCAACCAGCTCCAGCTCACCATCGCCGATTTCGTCGGGGAGATTCACGATACCCACCATCCGATCGGCGCGAGTCTCTATTACGAGGAACAGAAGGAGGAGGCCTTACACCGCGCCGCCGAGTTCCGCGCCCAGCGCGCCCCCAAGTTTCTGCGCTATTTCGAGACCGTGCTCTCCCGCAACGGAAGCGGACAACATCTCGTCGGCGGTTCGCTCAGCTATGCCGACCTGTCGCTGTTTCAGGTGGCGGCAGGGCTCCGCTACGCCTTTCCGCGGATGATGAAGCGCCTGGAGCGCAAGCTCCGGCGGGTCGTTACGCTGCACGACCGCGTGGCCGCGCGTCCGCGCATCGTCGCGTATCTGTCCTCCGACCGCCGGCTTGCGTTCAACGAAGATGGAATCTTCCGGCGCTACCCCGAGCTTGACGATTAAAGCGTCCGCGAGCGCGGCATCGTTCGTGCGAACTCACGCCGCGCTACCGGCGCGGGTTCGAGCGCCGGCTCCAACACCGGCTCCAGCACCGGGACCAGGCGGCGTTTCTCGCGTCGCGCCGGAATCGCGCGATAGACCTGTTTCATCGCCTCGACGATATGCACGCCCGCGAACGGCGCCGAGATGGTGCGGCCGGCGCGCTCCCAGGCGACCGCCGAGCGAATGAGCCAGCCGCGAGCGATCGGCGGCATATAGAGCGCTTCCCCCCAGGAGGTCGGCGTGAAGGACGTCTCTTTCAGCAGTTGGATGATCTGCGAGCGCGAATAGGGCCGGCCGTGGCCGAACGGTGTCGTATCCATCCGCGCCCACAGCCCGCGGCGGTTGGGGATCACCAGGAGCAGCCGCCCGCCCGGGGCCAGCACGCGCCAGACTTCGCGCAGCAAAGAACCTGCGTCGTCCGACACTTCGAGCGCGTGGACCAGAATGATCCGATCGACCGATAAGTCGGGGAGGGGCAGGTCGTACTCCTCGACCAGCGCCGCCAGCGCCGGTCGGGCGGACGGCCATTTGATCACTCCTTGCGCCGCAGGCATGAAAGCGAGGCAGCGCTCGGCTTCGTCGCGAAATAGGCCGAGATAAGGCGTGGTGTAGCCGAGACCGACCACGCGGTCCCCGCGCGTATCCGACCACCGCGCCCTGATCCCAAGACCGATGAATCGCCGCGCGAGCGTGCCGAGTTGCTGGGTATAAAAATTGCGCAGATCGACGACGTCGAGCGACATGACGGTCTATCGAGTGGCTCTCTTGTTCGGCCGTATCGAAAAAAGGGGCTCGGCTGAGCCGAGCCCCCCAATCTAGCAGGCAGGAAACAAGACGGGCAGTCCCGGCCGCCCGCCGGTCCTCACGCGCGCCTTAGCGCTCCACACACATGGCGATGCCCATGCCGCCGCCAATGCATAGCGTGGCGAGGCCTTTGTGGAGGTCGCGCTTCTTCATCTCGTATAGGAGCGTGGTGAGAATGCGGGTGCCGGAGGCGCCGATCGGGTGACCGAGGGCGATCGCGCCGCCATTCACGTTGACCTTGCTGAGGTCCCAGCCGAGCTCCTTGTTCACAGCGCAGGCCTGAGCCGCGAAGGCTTCGTTGGCCTCGACGAGTTCGAGGTCATTGATCTTCCAGCCGGCTTTTTTGAGCACGGCGCGGGTCGCCGGGATCGGGCCGGTGCCCATGACCGCCGGGTCGACACCGGCATGCGCCCAGGCGACGATGCGGGCGAGAATCGGGTGGCCGCCCTTCTCGGCGTCGCTCCGCCGCATCAGCGCGACCATCGCGGCGCCGTCATTGATGCCTGAGGCATTGCCGGCCGTCACCGTGCCATCCTTTTTGAAGGCCGGGCGGATCTTGGCGAGCTGATCGACGGTGACGCCGTGGCGGGGGAACTCGTCGGTGTCGATAACCTTGTCGCCCTTTCGGTCCTTGATGGTGACCGGAACGATCTCGTCCTTGAACCGGCCCGATTTCTGCGCGGCTTCCGCTTTGTTCTGCGAAGCGGTGGCAAACTCGTCCTGCATCTGCTTGGTGATCTGATACTTCTCGGCGACGTTCTCGGCGGTCATGCCCATGTGGTACTTATTGAAGATGTCCTGCAGGCCGTCATAGAGCATGCTGTCGGTGAGCTCGAGATGCCCCATCTTCACGCCGCTGCGCAGAAAGGCGAAGTGCGGCGCCAGCGTCATCGACTCCTGGCCGCCCGCGAGCACCACATCGGCATTGCCCTCGACGAGCTGCTGGGCGCCGAGCGCGACCGTCCGCAGCCCCGAGCCGCAGAGCTGGTTGATGCCCCAGGCCGGCGCCTCGACCGGAATGCCGGCGTTGATGGAGGCCTGCCGGGCCGGGTTTTGCCCCTGACCGGCCACGAGAATCTGGCCGATAATGACTTCGGAGACCTGCTTGGGATCGAGCTTGGCGCGCTCCAGGAGCGCCTTGATGGCAATCGAGCCGAGGTCATGGGCGGGTACGCTGCTGAAAGCGCCGTTGAAATTGGTGACCGGCGTGCGCGCTGCGCCTACGATGACGATTTCGTCTGTCATTCCGAAAGCTCCTTCTTGTGGTTCGATCGGCGGTGGAAGCGGAGTTGCGATCCGCTACGCAAGCCGGCCCTTTCTGCTTATTCGGCCCGCGCGGGATTCGGGCCCGTGACTGCATGGCTATTACGGCGCCTTTGTCGGGCATACCCGGCAACTGGTCAATGCTGTTCCCTCGACCCGACGAGGGGGCGGTCAGAGCCGCCGCGTCGACCACCCCCGTCCGGGCAGGCGGGCGGCGCTCGGCACGCGAGGAAGCAGTTGCACAAAACGGTAGCCCGTTTCAAGAAAACAGCTTATTTTTTTTTCGCGGGCCGCGCAAAAAGACATGAGCGCCATGCTCGCATCAGAGTTCACGCCGGCATGCCGGCCAATAGCGAACATTCTCATGGCCAAGTCTGAATCTCCGGTCATCATTAAGAAATATGCCAACAGGCGACTCTACAACACTGGAACGAGCACCTATGTCACGCTCGAAGACCTCGCGAGCATGTTGAAGACGGGTGAGGACTTTGTCGTCTACGACGCCAAGACTAGCGAGGACATCACCCGCTCGGTCTTGACCCAGATTATCTTCGAGCAGGAGAGCAAACAGGGGCAGAACCTCTTGCCGATTACCTTCCTCCGTCAGCTCATCCGGTTCTACGGCGACAGCATGCAGATGTTGGTGCCGCGTTATCTTGAGAGTTCGCTCGACTTGTTCTCGCGCGAGCAGGAGAAGTTCCGCGAACAGATGGCTCAGGCTTGGGGGGTCGGCCGCCTCGGGACGATCGAGGAACAGGTCCGGCGCAATATGGATATGTTCCAGCGCGCCTTCACGATGTTCACTCCGTTTGCCCTGCATGAAGGCCAGGGCGAGGAGGCCAATGAGGCGGCGAAGGCCGACCACCCGATCGATGAGATCGACGATCTCAAGCGGCAGCTCGAAGACATACAGAAGCGGCTCGACCGGCTGAGCGCGGCGGAGCCCGACAAGACGAAAGCCTAAGGCCTAAAGGCTGCGCTGTCGCGGCGACGTGGGCGCGAGCCAGTCCATACGTCAAGGCTTAAGCGTTTGATCGACGCCTTCGAAATCGACCTTAGGGCGCGCCGCTTTGAGCGAAAACGCAAAGCCTCCGATCAGGTCGACGAAGCCGGTCACCAATAACAAGAAGAACGTCGGCGTCGCCGCCTTCTCCACAAACAGGAATTCGACAAGCATGCCGACGAACAGCAGCAGCGACAGCAGGTGGTCGATGACGCCGCGCCGCGCCGCCTGAATTAGCTTGGTCACCTCCAGAAACAGAATGAACACCGAAATCGCGATCAGGATGTCGCCGAGGGTCAAAGTCCAGGTCGCGTGCGACGGCAATGGTACACGGGCGAGCGGCGCCGTCCACTCGAGCCCGGGCAGCAGAAAAGCCACGATATTGTAAAACGCGAAGGGCATGACGAGCAGCGGCACCCCGACCAGGAACATCGCCGTCTCCTTCCGCTTCGCTCCCCGCAGCTGCGCCGCTTGGACCGAATTCCGTTCCAGTGGAATAGGAATTCGCTCTCGTTATCCTTTTAGCGGTCGCATTTTCTGCGGCGAACCGGTTCCCACTTCGCCGGAAAATGCTCCGCCAGATCGCCGGCCGACGACTTACTCCTCAGTCTTTTTCTTGAGGACCTGGCGCCCGCGATACATGCCCGTCTTCAGATCGATGTGGTGCGGGCGGCGAAGTTCGCCTGAATCTTTGTCCTCGACATAGGCTGGCGCTTTCAGCGCGTCGGCCGAGCGGCGCATGCCTCGCCGGGAAGGCGACGTCTTTCTCTTCGGCACAGCCATAGCGTCAGTCTCCTCAAGAACAGGTCGCGCTGGCGCGCGCCGAGCCATTTGTGAAGACCGCGCTTATAGAGCAAGGGCGCAGCCGAGGCCAGCGCATTTTCTTGCGCGCTGGCACCCGTTCGCTCGGGGACGTGCGCCGGCCACACGTGCCTGCAAAGCGATCCAATTCGATCGGGAGCCGATCTCCTAACGGCGCGCCCGCGGCGCGAGGCAGGCGGCGATCCGCGGGGTCGCGGCGCGCCGCTCATAGATCCTGGCGAGCCGGCGCAACCCCGGACCGGGCCGGCCCGGATTGCGCTTGGTCGGGTTGGGGAGGGCGGCAGCCAGCAGCGCAGCCTCGTGGGGCCTGAGATCGCGTGCTGATTTGCCGAAGGCCCGGCGCGCGGCGGCTTCCGCCCCGAATTCGCCGTTTGGCCCCCATTCCGCAATATTGAGATAGATTTCGAGCAGCCGGCGCTTGCCGAGAACGAGGTCGAGCCAGAGCGCAAGCGGGGTTTCAAGAAACTTCCGCAAAAGATTGCGTCCGGGCCACAAAAACAAGTTCTTTGCCGTCTGCTGCGACAGCGTGGAAGCGCCGCGCAGATCGCTCAGCGAGTCGGCGTCCCCGATCGCTTCGCGGATTTCGACAAGGTCGATGCCCGGGTGACGGCAGAACCGGGCGTCCTCGGCGGCGATGACCAAGACCGGCAGACTTTTGGCCATCGCCTCAAGAGGGACCCATGGACGCTTCACTCGTGCGCCGGCCGCCCACCGCGTCAGCATCAGGGTCGAAACGGGCTCGCCGAACAGATAAAGCGGCGTCAGTAAATAGGGTAGAAGCAGGAGCCCGGCCAAGATGACGGCGACAAGCTTGAGCGTGCGGCGCCAGAAAGGCCGAAGGGAGATCGAAGCAGCCATGTGCGCTATCTTACCCCGGCGCCGACGCGCCCGTCCTTGAATGCTGAGCGGGGTCATAACAATCTGGTGGGTCGATGACGGCGACGGGCTATTACGAGACCCTGCTATCCCTGCTGGCCGTGCTGGCCGCAGTCGCGTTGCTCGCGCGGCGTCTCAACACCGCGCCCTCGATTCTGCTCGTGGCGGCGGGCGTTGTGCTCGCGCTTATTCCCGGCATTCCCGCGATCGAGCTGTCGCCCCAATTCGTGCTCCTGATCATATTGCCGCCGCTGATCTATTCGGCCGGCGTCGCAATGAGTTGGCGCGAGTTCCGCTTCAACCTCCGGCCGATTGCGCTGCTTGCCTTCGGCTGCGTCGTGTTCACGACCTGCGCGGTGGCGGCGGCGGCTCATTACGTGCTGGCGCTGCCGTGGAACATCGGATTTCTGCTCGGGGCCATCGTGTCTCCGCCCGACGTGGTCGCGCCGCTTGCGCTGGCGCGCCGGCTTGGCTTGCCGCGCCGACTTGTCGTCGTGCTCGAAGGAGAGGGACTTGCGAACGACGCAACCGCGCTCGTCCTCTATCGCTTCGCAGTCGCGGCCATCAGCACCGGGGCATTCTCGTTCCCGGAAGCGGCGGCGACCTTCGGCGCGATCGTCATCGGCGAGATCGCCTATGGCGTCGGGGTCGGTTGGGTCAGCCTGCGCTTGCGCCACTGGGCGCGTGATCCCCGCGTCGAGATCACGTTGTCGCTGATGACGCCCTATCTCGCCTATTGGGTTCCGGAGCATCTCGGCGGCTCCGGCGTGCTCGCAACGGTCGCCGCCGGCCTCTATGTGAGCTGGAACGGACCGGGCCTGATCTCCTCGGCGACACGCCTGCAGGGCATCTTTTTCTGGGACCTGCTCGTTTACCTCATCGAGGGTTTCGTTTTCCTGGTGACCGGGCTGCAGGCGCGCACATTGCTCGAACGCACCGCCGCAATTTCCGCGGGCGAGCTTCTTCTCGGCGTCGTGGTGACGACCCTCGTGTGCATTTCTGCCCGGTTCCTTTGGGTGTTTCCGGCGGCCTATCTGCCGCGCCTGCTGTTCCCTGCGATACGAAGCCGCGATCCCTATCCGCCCTGGCGGGTGCCCTTCATGCTCGCCTTCATCGGCATCCGCGGGGTGGTTTCGCTTGCCGCCGCGCTCGCGGTTCCGTTCACCCTGCAAAATGGCGCGCCGTTTCCCTATCGCGAAACAATCATTGTCGTCGTCTTCGGGGTCATCATTCTCACACTGGTCGGTCAGGGCCTGCTGATGCCCGCGGTGGCGCGGTTGCTGCATCTTCCAAGATTGGCTGCGCAGGAGAAGCGGGAGGAGAGGGAGGCCGAACTGCGCGTGCGCCGCGCCGCGCTCGCCATCGCCGAGCGGCGACTGCAAGCGCTCAGCGACGCAAACGGGCTGAAAGAGGAGGCGGCCAAGCATCTGAGGGCGCGCAACCACCAGCGGTCGTTGCACATGCCGCAATTGCTTGAGAAGGGTTCGGCGACTGCCGCGACGAACGCCCAGCTTCACCTCGAGCTGATCAAGGCCGAGCGCGAATTTCTCCACGAGCTGTTGCGCAAGGGCGAAATCACCGACGAATCCCGCCGGCGCATCGAGCGCGAGCTCGATCTCGAAGAGGAGAGCATCTTCTGCAATCGGGACGCTTACGAACCGCCTTTATGAGAATGGCCCCGGAGTGTTCGGCCTACCGCCGTCGTTCCGCCAGCAGCTCGCGATAAAGGTCGGCGTAGTGGCGCGCTGGACGGCGCCAGGACACGTCGGCGGCCATGGCGTTGCGTTGCGCCCGCCGCCATACGCGAGGGTTTCGCCACAGCGCGGTCATCCGCAGGATCGCCGCCTCCAGCATTCCGACCGCCGGCGTGAACTGGACGCCGGTGCCGAAGCCTTCGGCGACCGCCATTTCGTTGCAGTCGATCACGGTGTCGGCCAGCCCGCCGACCCGGCTGACGATCGGCAGCGTGCCATAGCGCAGCGCGCATAGCTGCGGCAGGCCGCACGGCTCGAAGCGCGACGGCATCAGAAGCGCGTCGGCGCCCGCCTGGATCAGATGGGCGAGTTCCTCGTCGTAGCCGATCACGCACCCGATTCGCCCTTCATGGATGCGTGCGGCGTCCATGAATCCCCGTTCGAGCGCCCGTTCGCCGGTGCCGAGCACCACGAGTTGCGCGCCGGTCGCGAGCAGCGTCGGCAGAACGGCGACGAGCATGTCGAGGCCCTTTTGCCAGGTGAGGCGGCTGATCACGCCAAACAGGAGCTTGTCGGCGGTCTCGAGCCTCATTTTCTCCTTGAGCACCGCTTTATTGGCGATGCGCGGCGCGATCCGGCGGGCGTCGAAATTGGCCGCGATCAACGGGTCGGTCGCCGGATTCCAGACGTTGTAGTCGATGCCGTTGAGAATGCCGGTGAGCCGCTCGGTGCGGACGCGCAACAGCCCATCGAGGCCCATGCCGAATTCCGGCGTGCGAATCTCCGCCGCATAAGTCGGCGAGACGGTGGTGATGCGGTCGGACAAGGCGAGGGCCGCCTTGAGAAAACCGATCTCACCGTGGAACTCGACGCCCTCAATGCTGTAAGCCTGCGGCGGCAGCTTCAACAGATGCATGAAAGACGAGGGAAACAGGCCCTGGAACGCGAGGTTATGCACGGTGATCAAGGTGCGCGGGCCGTGCTCGTAGCCATAGCGGAGATAGGCGACCGCAAGCCCGCCCTGCCAATCATGCGCGTGGAGAATGTCGGGCGTGAAGGCGGCAATCTCGCCTGCGCCAATTCTCGCCGCCACCAGGCTAAGCGCGCCAAAGCGCAGCGCGTTGTCGGCCCAATCCTTGCCGTCCGGTCCGTGATACGGCCCGCCGGGCCGCCGGTAGAGATGCGGCGCATCAATGACGATGAGCTCGATGCCCTTCGCCTGCCCCAGGATCAGACGCGCCGGTCCGCCGAACAGATCGTGGAATTCATGGATCGTCTCGCCGGCGGGCAGAGCGTCGATGACGGAGGGGTAGCCGGGCGTCAACGTGACGACCCGTACCCCTTCCGGCAATAACGCTTGCGGCAGAGCGCCCGCTACGTCGGCGAGGCCTCCGGTTTTGATGAACGGGTAGACCTCGGAAACGACGAAGAGAGCGTTGATCTGCGACGCTGTCACAAGCGGTCGATCATATTCTGAGTGATCAGACAGATGCCGCGCTCGGTGCGGCGAAACCGCTTGGCGTCCAGCTCCGGATCTTCGCCGACCACGAGCTTGGCAGGAATACGGACCCCCTTGTCGACCACCGCGTTGCGCAGGCGCGCGCCGCGGGCGATGTCGACATTCGGAAGGATCACTGAATTATCGACGAACACATAGGAGTGGATGCGTGAGCCGCTGAACAGCAGCGAGCGACGGATGGAGGCGCCGGAAATAATGCAATCGCTCGCCACCAGCGATGAAATCGCGGTGCCGCGTCGTCCCTGCTCGTCGTGCACGAATTTGGCCGGCGGCGAAATTTCCGCGAAGGTCCAAATTGGCCAGTTGTGGTCGAACAGGTCGAGCTGCGGCACCACCGCCGTGAGGTCGATATTCGCCTCCCAATAGGATTCGATCGTGCCGACGTCGCGCCAATAAGGCTGAGATTCCTCGCGCGAGCGGACGCAGGAGCGTGAGAAGGAATGCGCGATGGCCTTTCCGTATTTCACCAGATAGGGAAGGACATCACGACCGAAATCGTGCCCGGAATGTGGGTCGGCGGCATCGCGGCGCGCCTGCTCGATGAGGAAGCGGGTGTTGAAGACATAGATCCCCATGCTCGCATAGGCCCGTGTTGGATCGCCGGGCATGTGCGGCGGATGCGGCGGCTTTTCCACGAAATCGACGATAACGTCATTGTCGTCGACATGAATGACGCCGAACGCCGTCGCCTCCCTAACCGGAACTTCATGCGCGGCCACGGTGACGTCGGCATTTTGCTCCACGTGCTGCTGAAGCATCAGCTCCAGATCCATTTTGTAGACGTGGTCGCCCGCCAGAATGACCATGTATTCCGGGCTGTAAGTCTCGATAATGTCGATGTTCTGGTAGACGGCGTCAGCAGTGCCGGCGTACCAGCTCGAACCGGCGATGCGCTGGCTCGCCGGCAGGATGTCGAAGCTCTCGTTGCGTTCGGGGCGGAAGAAGTTCCAGCCCCGCTGCATGTGCCTGATCAGGCTATGCGCCTTGTACTGGGTGGCGACCCCAATGCGGTGAATGCCGGAATTGAAGGCGTTCGAGAGCGCAAAATCGATGACACGGGACTTGCCGCCGAAATAGACGGCAGGTTTGGCGCGATTGTCACAAAGTTCGTGGAGCCGGCTCCCGCGTCCGCCCGCGAGCACATAGGCCATCGTCGAGCGGGCAATAGGTCCAAATCTGGTAGAGTTGATCGGCACGGATATGCCTCGTCTTCTTTTTGCTGCCTCCTGGTCGCTGCACCGCTTGCCTTGCTCGTCGACTTGCGTGACTGACCATGAAGTCCGAGTGAATTAGGATCGAATGTAAGCTTCTGTAGCATAGCGCCGCATCATGCGGGCACTATTGAATACCGCGCCGATCTTGGTGATCGCCTGTTGCATCATCCAGATCCAGCGCGCGCGGTTATCGTAATACAACGGAAGCACGACGTTTTCGAGTTTCGTGTAAAGCTCCTCTGCATGCGCGGCGGCGGAGGGGTCGCTCCCGTCCTTGCCGATCGCCCATCCGGTGATGCCCTCTTCGCAGCCCTCGAGCCACCAGCCGTCGAGGACGCTGAAGTTGAGAACGCCGTTGAAAGCGGCCTTCATGCCGCTGGTCCCCGACGCTTCGAGCGGCGGGATCGGATTGTTCAGCCACACATCGACGCCGGAGACGAGTTTGAGCGCCAGCGCCATGTCGTAGTTTGGCACGAACGCCATGGGGATATCTTTGAGCTTCCGCATGTCGTGGTGAATCTTGCGGATTATTCCTTTGCCCTCGAAGTCGCGCGGGTGCGACTTGCCGGCCATGACGAGCTGGAACGGGTAACGCTTATGGATGGCGCGCAGCCGATCGAGATTGGTGAACAGGAGGTCCGGCCGCTTGTACCCGGTCATGCGCCGTGAAAAGCAAATCAAGGGCGCGTCCGGCGTCATCTTCGCGCCGACCGTGTTCTCGATGACGGCGATCAATTCGCGCTTGGCTTGCTGATGCGCGGCCCACAGCGCATCGGGCGCCACCTGATCAGCCTTCAGCAGGTCCTCGGGCTCATGCCCCCAATGCGGGACGAGGTTCTTGAGGAGATTGAAGAGGGCGGGATGCATCCAGGTGCGCACGTGCGCGCCATTGGTGATCGTGTTGATCTTAAATTCGGGAAACATCCGCTGCGCCGTCTCGGCGTGGCGGCGGGCGACGCCATTGGCGTAACGCGAGAGGCTGAGCGCGAGACGCGACATGTTAAGGCGGTCCCGGCCGGCCAGCAGTTTGAGCTGTTCGATTTCGATCAAGTCCCCGACAATGCGGCGGACGTCGCCATAGTCGAAGCTATCGTGCCCCGCCTCCACCGGCGTGTGGGTGGTAAAGACGCACTTCTCCCGCACGGCATGGACATCATATTTGAACGGTTCGGGAACGCCGGGAATGGGTGTGATACGGTGTTGGTCGAGCAGCGCCAGGCACAGGAATGCGGCGTGGCCTTCGTTGAGATGGTAAGTCTCGATCCTGAATCCGAGCGCGCGCAACACCCGCACCCCGCCGATGCCGAGCACGGCTTCTTGCTTGATGCGGTCCCGTTCGTCGCCGAAATAGAGCCGGTTGGTGATGGTGCGGTCGCGCGCTTCATTCTCGGACACATTGGTGTCGAGCAGGATGATCGGGATCTGGTGTCCGCGCGGCGACTTCAGCTCGTAGAGCCAGGGCCTGATCCAGACCGTCCGGCCTTCGATGTCCACCGCCACCATGGCGCCGATCGGGGTAGCGTACTCCTCGGGGTTCCACGGGTCGGGAGCGTCGATCTGGTTGCCGTCGTTGTCGATCTCCTGCCGGTTCGACCCTTCGCGGGATGCGAGCGTTACGAAAACGATCGGAAGCGTAAGGTCTGCCGCCGACCGCGCTGCATCGCCGGCTAGAAGCCCAAGACCCCCAGAATAGGTGTGCATTTCCGGCCGAATGCCGATTTCCATGGTGAAATAAGCGATCCGGTCCGTCGACAGGTAGGGCTCGACCTGATTCATTGAGACTCCCCGAAGGATTTGAGAACGAAGTCCTGACGTCCTTCTGATGCGGAACGTTTTTGACTTGATGCTGTAGAGCGAAGATTCATCAGCGTTTTTCGGATTGCCGATCCAAATTTAGGGCAGGTTCACCTCTTGGTTTTTGCGAACGGACGGCCGATGGGGATGGGGGTGGTCGCCGCCGACGCTTGTTCGCGCGCTCAATTCAGGACGGATCATCGTGTGGGCCCTTAGTTGCCGCCTGCCTTAGCTCGGCACGCGTCCGTCTTGCAATCTTGTCGCACACTTTGCGCAGGCGGCGCAAAGGGTCGCAAACCACAACATGGCGCTAGCGCGCCCGGCGCGCGCTCCTGGCGAGAGGCGAGCCAGGAGAGGCGGCAGGGCGGAAGCTCCGGCAAACCTCTTCAGACGAAATCCCCCCGCCGCCCTCGCGTTGGAGGGCAACCTATCGGCCCATGTGCACGAAATTCAGGACCGCGGCCCAGCGATATCAAAGGCGCGGGTCACCGACAACCGGCGATGATCGGTCATTTAGAAAATTTAGCAGCGGCAAATAAAAAAAGAGCGCCACTAGGCCGTGTTGACGGTTTTTGACAGAGGAATCGAGTTTTGATTCAAGGCTGCCTTTCTGAAGGAGGCAGCATTGAGTCGCGGCGATCTGACGGACGCGCAATGGC
>Ga0315534_1000879_pt1 | contig 21113 bp, 15 predicted proteins | sample SalMarSW160240MG_FD_203094 | JGI IMG/M metagenome (GOLD analysis project Ga0315534, IMG submission 203094) | Salt marsh sediment microbial communities from the Plum Island Ecosystem LTER, Massachusetts, United States - Salt Marsh Sediment SW1602-40 ... | reverse complement strand
ATAAAATTATTCTATATCTAAAGTAAATTTTGACAATGGAACATATTAAATTATGTAAAATTTTACCTTGTTGCTTATTACGCAAAACATCTACTATATATCCAGAATAACAAGATACAACATTTTTTACATTGCATAATATTTTTATTTATTAGATACCTTTCATATATCTATCTTCAAAAATCACCATACTTTTTAATTGACTTTATAATTTCAGATAACTCTATCAGACCATTTTATTTTTTAATTACCTCGATATGGTTCTTTAAACCCTTTTAATACCTGATAGTTACCTCTATACCCTTAGCTGGACCGTTATTTTTGCAAACTAACTTTTACAATAACAAAAATTACAACAAATAGAAAACAATAACTCGCATATTTTCAAACCATAACAAAAATTTTCATTCAATTCAAGGAAAATCTTAAAAGTAGTTAAATATTAAATAATAATGCTTTGAAATCGTTAAACATGAAAATTAAGAATATTTTTTCTAAACTTATTTCAGGATTCTATTGTTTTATTTCTATCTTTCTACAAGTGATGAATAAAGTTTTGGTTCGCGGATCCTAAATATATAGTGAAATTGGCTCATGATTTCTAAATCCTTCAAGATCAATGAAAAAATTTTAGATGAAGATATGTCATTAGCTGAATTAGAATCAGAACAAGGATTATCAGACGAGATAATTGCAAAGCGAAAAAAAGGATTATTAAGAACCGGTTACACAACCGGTACTTCAGCTGCGGCAGCAACCAAAGCAGCAATTATTGCAATAACCGAACCGAAAGTAAATACATTACAAGTCGAGTTAACACTTCCTAAAGGTAAAGTTGTAAAATTGGATATCGCATGGACCATAATTCATGAAAATACCAATTCCGTAACATGTGCTGTAATCAAAGACGGAGGAGACGATCCTGATGTTACCAATGGTGCAGAAATATGTTCGACTATTTCTATTAATAATAAAAGAGGTTATATCTCAATTGAAGGAGGAAAAGGTGTAGGTCGTGTTACAAGGCCAGGATTGGGACTGGATATAGGAAGTGCTGCAATTAATCCGATCCCGAGAATGATGATTGAAAAAGTGATTAAGGAAGTCGGATTTAAAATATTACAAGATAAAGGAATCACAGCTACTATTTCAGTTCCTAATGGCGAAGTGATTGCAAAAAAAACAGATAATCCGCGCCTAGGGATTATAGGCGGAATATCCATTCTTGGTACGTCAGGAATTGTTTATCCTTATTCAACTGCCTCTTTTGCAGCCTCGATCAAACAGAGTTTAGATATAGCAATGACTCTAGGGTCAGATATGGTGATCCTAACTACTGGAGGGAGAAGTGAAGAATATGCGAAACAGATCTTTAACAACAATCCGGATTATTCATTTATACAAATGGGAGATTTTTCTGGTTATACAATCAAACAATGCATGAATCGAAAACTAAGAAAGGTTATAATCGCGGGTTTTATAGGAAAGTTGACAAAAATGGCAATGGGAGTAAAACAGACACATGTCCGAGGTTCTCACGTTAGCATGGAATTCATGGCAAACTTAGCATCACAATGTACTACCTCTAATACGATAATAAAAGGCATCAAAGAAGCGAACACTGCTAGACATGTTTCAGAAATTATAATAAAGAATAACATCCGTGAATTTTTTGATTTAATATGTAAATATACATATATACAGATGAATAATTATGCTGAGAATAAATTAGACATTGTTGTACTAATGTTTGACTTTAATGGTGCTATTTGTGGTATATATCCCTCTTTTCCTCTCAAAAATATTAAATAATTTTTAAAAATATTATTATCAGAGTCCTTATTTTTAAACTGGATTATAATTTAGTTCTTAAATAATAGCATAGGTCTCGATAATAATATAATACCAAAGTTATGACTACCATTTTAGAAAATACTAAGATAGAATTATTGACCAAGATTAATAAAAAATATCACTACATATAATCATAATATTCCTATAAATTTAAACCATTGAATCTATCTCAATAGCTGCTATTTATTCTGGTCGTATAATTACGAATTATGTCAATTATGTAAATAAATGATATGTAATTACTTATAACTATATTTATCTCTAAATTTATTTTATTCAATAATCTGTACAAAGTACGGAATCATAGCTATCACCTTATTATGGATTTATGTAATCTAGTGATAAAAAGAAAGGATTATTTTTATCTAATAAATAATAGATTTTTTAATGTTGAAACATACTGGAAAAATCGCAATTATAGCAATTACGAAAAACGGTATTCAAATTTCTAAGTTAATTAAAAATAAAATTCCAGAAGCCCTAGTGTTCGTTCCAGAAAAGCTAAAGTCTGATTTTAATCCAAATATTATATGGTTTAAAGAACCAGTATCTGAAATAATCAATGAGCAATTCAAAGCAAATGATGCCTTAGTTTGTATTTTTTCTCTTGGCGCGGTTGTAAGGTTGATATCTAATTTGTTGAAAGATAAGAAAACCGATCCTGCAGTAATTGTTATAGACGATCAGGCAACATTTGTGATTAGCACTCTTTCAGGACATCTTGGAGGAGCAAATGCTTTGACAAGATATATGGCATCAATCCTTCGTTCAACTCCAGTAATAACTACGGCAGCAGATGTCAATAAAACCATCTCTGTGGATCTTCTTGGACAAGAATTTGGGTGGGAAATAGAGAATTTTATAAATGTTACTAAGACCAGTGCACTTATGGTAAATGAAGAAAATATAGCGATTTTTCAGGACTCTGGAGAGAGAAATTGGTGGAATCTGAACAATCTACCTAAAAATGTAACGTTAGTTGAAAAACTTGAAGAAACATTAAATGATAAATTTAAAGGTTGTTTAATTATCACAGATAAATTAGTTACTAACAAGAATATTTTATCAAAATCTGTTATCTATCGACCAAAAACCCTAGTAGTGGGAATAGGCGTACACTGGAATACTACAAAAAAAGAAATATTTGATGGATTAACATCTGTCCTTGAAAAAAACATGTTAAGTTTTTCGTGTATTAAAGCTCTAACCTCTATTAAAAAGAGCATAGATGTTAAGGGATTACTTGAATTCTCGAAAGAACATAAATTACCACTCGAGTTATATACAAAAGAGGAGTTAGAATGTATCGCTGTTCCTAATCCTTCTGATATAGTAAAAAAATATGAACAAGTTGCAAGTATCTCAGAGGCATCTTCACTGCTGTATTCAAATGGATCTCTTATAGTGCAAAAACAAAAATTTCCTCCTAATCTGACTATAGCAATAGCAAGGACAGGATGACTATAGTATTGAAGAAGGGTCTATTAATTATAGATAGAGGAAGCAGGGAAAAAGAAGTCCGCGATGAATTAGACGAAATAGCTCAAATTGCAAAGGAAAAAGGAGGTTATCATTATTCGAATTATTGTTTTCTAGAGGTGGTTCCGCCATTTATAGAAGAAGGAATATTGAATTGCATACGTGAAAACGTAGATTTTATCACAGTTGTTCCATATTTCCTTTATCCAGGTCTAAAACTTAAGGAATCGGTAAAACAAACGGCAACATTGGCAAATAAACTTAATCTAAACCTAGTTATTACAAAACCCTTGAGTTATTCTCAATTTTTGCCTGCGATTATTTTGGAGAGGATTGAAAAGATGAAAAAAGATAAAAATATTTTATATAAAAATTCTGAGTGTGATGTTTTGATAATAGGACATGGAAGTTCAGATAGAAGAGCAAAGGATGCATTCATATATACAGTAAATGAAGTCAAAAAAAATTTTAGAAATGTTGGACATTGTTTTCTCGAATTAGATTTTCCCAATATAGAACAAGGTCTACTTCATCTTATTAAATCAAGTCCTAAAATTATCTTAGTAATGCCATATTTTTTACATCGGGGAATACATATAAAAAACGACGTCATTAAAGAGATCAGTAACGCATTGACGAAATATGATTTTGCTGATATTCATATTTCTACACATATCGGGGTAGATGAAAAAATGATAAATCTTGTTTTAGAACGTGCGAAAGAATCTGAGAATCGGAGAAATAAAACATGGTCAGGATAAAATCCGTAGCTTCAAATGAATCTCCTGAAAATAGATCAATGTCGATTAGATCTTTTGATATCGAGAAAACAAGTTTTAAAATAATTGAGGAGTCTATCAAAGATCATGACTATGAACTTCAATATGAATGGCCTATAGTCAGAAGAGTTATTCATGCTACAGCCGATTTTGACTTTGCAACAAAAGAAAAAATAATATTTAACCATTCGCCAATCATATCTGTTTTTAAGGCAATCCAAAATTGTTCTCATATAATAACAGATGTAGAAATGGTCAGAGCAGGTATTTCTAAAATCAATTTAAAAAAATTGAATATAGAATCTATATGTAAGATTTCCGATCAAACTATAATAGAAGAAGCAAAAAAGCATAATAAAACAAGAGCAGAAATGGCAATGCTGTCTTGTAAGAAAGAGATGGATGGAGGAGTAGTTGTAATAGGTAATGCCCCAACAGCCTTATATGAAACGATAAGAATGATAAAGGAAAATTTAACAAAACCATCAGTTGTCATAGGTGTACCCGTTGGTTTTGTATCTGCTCTAGAAAGCAAAACAGAATTGTTAAAAACTAATATTCCTTCTATTACAAATTTAGGAAGAAAAGGTGGAAGTTCTGTAGCCTCTTCTATAATTAATGCTTTGTTACTTTTATATCTTCAAATTAAGTAATTTGTAAGTTTGTATAGGCGAAATTTAATTAACTATTAGTAAAATTTCAGTGTTATAGAAATTTTTATATTATAAAGATAATATCAAGTAATTTAAATGCATAAATCTTGGTAAATTAATTTTCAGAAAACATTACAATAATTAAATCCTTTGATTTAATTCCTATATTTAAGAGCTTATTAGGAGTTATTTTCCAATTATTATTAATGATTATATAGAAATATAATCACAAAAAATATCTAGAAGAGTCAATATATATAAATATAAATTAAGCATGAGTTATTAAGACTCAACTAAAAAACATAGATTGTACGAAACCTACCCATAGCGCTTAACTGTACCTATAAACGTAGAGAGTAAAAGAATTATTTTATGGCATAAGTTATATTATGGGACTATATAAGTGGAATATAATGACTTTCTTATTTTGGAAATACTAGAATTACTCTTGACCTCCATTCGTGCTGTTTTTTTCCTCTTCTTATCTTGTTTTAATTTTTGATGCAGGTTATTTGCCTATTGAAATAGACTTTAAAAACTAAACAAAATAATAAATCAATAGTAATATATATTGATTTCTAATCCATTATTTATATGATTACATCTTATATATTTTTTGATGACAACCAAAAAGTTAAATTACTAATTAAAGTCAAATATTAAACTTTTTAGTTAACAATTCATTTTGAAGTTATAATAGTGATATTTTCCTATAAATATTTAATAGTTTTTTATAATTTTTATTAAAACATAACAAAGTCTACAAATTTTAAAAAAATTACCGATAGTTTAAAAATGAATCCTGAGAATAAAAATAAATAGAATTAATAAAAATTATATCCTCTGCAGTTACAAACCAAATTTAAAAAGATCTTTATAGTATTAGAATTTTTAGCTTTGATATTGATAATAAAATGAGGTACAAATCTTTTTATTAGAATGTAAAAATTTCACGAATTAACCATAATTCCTGGGAATAGAATTTAAACCAGCTAATCTTTATTAGTATGAGATATACTTTATTTTAAACAAATTTAATACCCACCTAACCATAACACTATGTATTTGAAGGAACTGAAAGCTGAAGTAAAAATCAATTCTTCTCCTGAAACCGTCTGGTCTGTAATTTCTGATTTCCCTAGATATCCAGATTGGAATCCTATAATAACACAAATAACAGGTGAGTTAAAACTTGGAGCAAAGTTAGAGATTCATTTAACAACCGTCGGAGGAAAATCTAGAATTTATTATCCTGAAATAACAAAAGTCGAATCTCCTAGTGAAATTAGATGGTACGGAAAGTTTTTCTTCTCTGGAATATTCAGTGGTGAAAGGATATTAACCATAGATAAAATTTCAGATAATGAGGTTAATTTTATAAACAGAGAGATCTTTTCTGGGATTGGTGTAAAATTTACACCAAAAAAAATGGAAAATGATATTTTATCAAGTTTTGAATCAATGAATAATTCCCTCAAAAATTATATCGAAAGAAAGATCTAACATTTTCGAGTCATGTATTTTATAAACTCATAAATTTTAATTATTTTTTGTTAAACGTAAACAAGATCAGTAATTAATAACTAAAATATCAGAAAATAAGTTACTACTCAATCAAAATTACGATGTCTACGTCAACTTACAACACTATAGAGAAATGCAACGAATACAACCTAGTTAAAGGTAATAATTCTTTTCCACCTCTCAATAAATAACGAATTTTAACAACACTAAAAATATATGCTAGATGGAAAGAAAATACATTATTATTAAATAATTTAATGAAAAATTAGATATAGGTTTGACTTGGTAATATCCAGTCTACTGGCAGCACCCAAAAAAAATTAAAGAATATCTAGAATATTGGAAGAGTAAAGGTAAAGAACCTACCATCTTAATTCAATTCAAGATCTCTCATTTCCATTTACAATCTAGGAATCACCTGGATCGACTTTTTAACGAAATTTAGTGAATTATATTAAGATACATTATATTGGGCATCAAATCATTTAAATGGTTTGAACTTTATTGGCTAAAAATGAATTATTCATTTTTTGAATTATTTATCATGACTTTCAATGTATCCTTTTTTAGATATACCCTTTCAATAGCCTTATTTGATTCCTCTAATGTAAACTTGTGTGAAACTAATTTTTTAACATCTATGATTTTTTTATTGACTAATTCAATAGCCTTATTTATTTCTTTATTTGAAGCAGCATAGGTAGTAATAAAACTGATCTCTTTGGAATATATTTCACTAATACATAAATTTATTTTATTTCCCATTTGAGGTTCTCCAAAGATTAAGATAACGCCACCTGGTCTTATTATTTTTACGGCATCTTTTAATACACTAAGATCTGATGTTGCTATAATTATTAAATCTACATATTCGTTGTTACTCAAACCAAATTTGTTTATAATGTCATTTTTTCTTGAATCCAGAGGAATTCCAATTTTTAAAGTCTTGCAATACCCAAGTCTATATTCATTTATATCGATACAATAAATTTTACCCGCTTCATACATCTTCCCTAATAATGCATTTATCATTCCTATTGGACCAATGCCAAATATTACTACTGTATCTCCTTTCTTTATTTTTACCTTATTCCATCCTCTTAAGCAACAGGCAAGGGGTTCTATCATGATTCCTTCCTCTGGACTTAAAGTATCAGGTAACTTGAATATCGAATTAGTCTTAATGATCCATTTAGGGATAACTATTTTCTCAGATATCCCACAAGGGTATATAGAATCCACGAGATTCTCACATAATGTTTCATTTCCATGAATACAATAATAGCATTTCTTACAGGAAGCATGATGATGGACGAAAACTCTGGTACCACATTGGAAGATATCTTTATCAAAATTAGTTGTAATTTTTTCGATAGTTCCTATTATCTCATGTCCTAATTTTGAAGTTGGTTTACAGGAATTTCCGAAAATATTTCCTATATCAGAACCGCAAATTCCACATGCGTCAACTCTTACCAGCATTTCTCCTTCTTTAAGTCTAGGTTCTACAATTTCTTTTAAAAATAAAACAGATTTTGAAAAGCTGAGAAATTTCAATCCTTTTAGTATAAAAGTATTCTGATTTAATAAAAACCATTCTAAATCACCAAGAATTATATTTCTTTTTAATAAATCCAAACATAATCTCTTTTATATTGCTTTTTTCTTTTATTTTTTCAAATAATTTTTACAAGCTTTGATTATTTCTTGTGGATATTTAGTATTTGAAAAATGCAGATGCATATAGGAAGCAAGGGTATTGTACGTTAAAATTCCATCTTTTGCTTCATCGATTCCTACTCCTTTCACTAATCTGTAGGCAAATGAATAATCTTTCGGTAAATTTAAAATTTTTGAAAAATGGAATTCGTGTCCTTTAACCCTTCCTTTTTTAGCAAATATTGAATTTTTTGTTATGATAGCATCGGTATAATTTAATAAAAGTCTATTGGTCATTTCAGTAGTCGCATCTAGTAATCCCACCATACGATGACTCCTTCCTTTTTTTTCTTGATAAATAACATCTTTTTTATCTCCGGTATACGGTTTACCTTTTGAAACGTACTGAGGTTCATTTGAATTTATTGGATATTTAAATTCCTTGATAGATTTTGTTAAATACATTAATCCACCACATTCTGCATATATAGGTATTTGATAACTTTCACCAGCTTTCTTCATGTCCTTCAACATAGAATAATTTTCAGATAACTTTTTTCCTAATATTTCTGGAAACCCTCCGCCTATTAAAATTCCACTTATGTCTATCGGAATTTTTTTATCGTTAACTGGACTAAAAAAAATAAGTTTTGCTCCTTCTTCTTGCAATCTCTCCAAATTCTCCCTGTAATAAAAATTGAAAGAACTATCTAATGCAACTGCAATTTTCACACTAGTTTTTTTTCTCTTGATTGGTGAAAATTCATGATTTATTTTTCTTAATTTATTAATTTTCATAGAAGTAATAAAGTCAATATTTATTGAATCTGCAATGGTTTTTGCTATATTCAGGACCTCTCTCCTCTTATTAATACTAAGTTCAGCAGAAGGAAGTAACCCAATATGCCTTTCTTTAAAGTGAAAGTTATTATTAGTATAAATCACACCTATAATGGGGACATTTATCTTATCCGCAAAAGAATCTTTTATAAAATTATAATGTTTAATACTTGCTAGTTTATTTATAATAATCCCTGAAATTTTTATTTTTCTGTCAAAAAGAATATATCCATAGGCCATTGCTGTTATTGATCTGGCTGCTTTACTCGCATCGATAACTAATATCACATTTGACTTTAAGATCTTTGCAATTTGTGCAGTGCTAGCGAAATCTGTTTTTCCCTCAGCTCCGTCGTATAATCCCATAACTCCTTCAATTACAGCTAAATCTACAGATTTTGTATTTCTTTCAAACGTATCTATAACACCTTCAATTCCCATCAACCATGAATCAAGATTATATGTTGGATTCTTGGTTACAATAGAATGATATGAAGGATCAATAAAATCAGGACCTATTTTAAAAGATTGAACTTTATATCCCATTTTTTTGAGTTTATATAAAATCCCTAATGTCATAGAAGTCTTACCCACACCACTCGTGGTTCCTGCAATAGTTATACTGGGGAGCATCTTAGTTGTAAGCATTCATATTAATTTTATTATTGCGTAATATTTTCTTTAGAAAAAATCGTTTTCGAATATCGAATTTTTCTTAATGTTCGATTGTATGTTACTCCAAATCTATGTGCCTCATCTCTTATACTTTGAAGTAATTGAAGTCCAGGATTTCTTCTTGATAATTTAAGAGACCTGTCTAAATTTGGTAAAAAAATTTCTTCATTTTCCTTTGCTAATGAAATCATAGGAATTTCTAAATCTACCTCTGAAAGTGCTTTCGAAGCGGCTTTTAGCTGACCTTTACCCCCATCTATTAAAATCAAATTAGGATCGGATTCAATAAATTTATCCATTGAACCAAGCGGTACATTTGATAAATGAGTTTCTAATTTACTATTAGATTTTTTATTATAATTTTTTTTAGGAATATATCTTCTCCTAACTATTTCATTAATCATTGCAAAATCATCCTGTTTATTTTTTATCGTTTTGATTCTAAATCTTCTATATCCTTTTTTAAAAGGGACTCCATTAATGAACCTTACACATGAGCCAACCGCAAACGAATCCCCTAAGTTAGAAACATCAAAACAGTCAATAATATAAGGTAGTTCTTTTAAATTAATAGCTTCCTTTAAACTAATAAGAGTTAAATTATATTTCCTTTCAATATATAATGCTAAATTTTTCAAAATTAAATCCATTAGGTTACTGTTTTTGTGGTCAGAACTCAAATTAGAAATTTTTTTAATCTTTACTGGATGGTCTGATAACTTCTGAAAGATTATCTCTAAGTTTGTTTTTGATTCGGGAATCACATTTACATGAATGATGTTAGGTATTAAAACCGAGGAATAGTATTGAAGTAAAAAAGTTGAAAAAGTATTATCTCCAAGTAAATCAAATTCAAATTTTTGTCTATCGCATATGACTCCATTTGTTCTTTTAAATATCAAAACATGACCTTTCTGAGATGTCAGGTCAACTTTATATCCGACATATTCCTCATTTTTATTCGACCTCGTATCAATTTTTTGTTGAATTCGTAACTTTTCAATAATTTTAATAGTATCTCGTATATCTTTTGCTAGTTCATAATTTTGTTTATTTGAGGCCTCTATCATTTCTTTATTCATTCTCAACAAAAAACCTTGAAGATCCTCTGTATTTTTAAGAAGATCTTTTAATGACTCAATATTATATCCATACTCCTCTTTTGTTGTATTCTTTATACATGGAGCGTCACAATTTTTTATAAAAAACTCTAGACAAGGCTTCTTGGGTAATCGATTACATATCCTTACTTTAAAAATTTTTCGAAGCATACCGATAGAAATCAATCGTGAACTTCCATAGACAAATGGACCTATTATTTCTCCGGGAGGTCCTGTAAATTCACTTTTTCTATTTTTCCGTGAAACCAGTAATCTAGGAAACTCTTCGTCGGTTATTTTTAGATAAGTATATCTTTCTTGATCTTTTAAATCAATATTAAAAACTGGTCTGTATTTTTTTATCAAATTGGATTCTAGCAATAGTGCTTCCATCTCATTATCTGTGATGATAAATTCTATTTCCGAGATCTTTTTTAATAGAGCAATAGTCTTCCATCTGCCATTATAGTCTTTATTTCCTTTAATCTCGCTGTTATTTGTGTTTAATTTCCATGCAAGTTCATTATTTATATAATGGGAATAAGATAATATCCTTTTTTTTAAATTCTTTGCTTTTCCTATATAAATAACTTGATCATAAATGTCTTTCATTATATAAATACCAGGAGCTGACGGGGAGGTATCACAGGCTTTCTTTAATTGGTTATAGAAGGAAAACTTATTCATACTAATTTAGAACTATTTCTTTATTTAGACTTGAAATTTTATCTAGCTTTCTTTTTAAAAATTTTATAGTGTAACTTGAATCTTTATATTTTATAAGATCATCCGGAATACCACATGCAACTAGTTTTCCTCCTCCATTTCCACCTTCAGGTCCCAAATCGATTATCCAATCAGCACTTGCTATTACGTCTAAATTATGTTCAATTACTATAACGGTATTACCTAATTCGGTTAATCTTTTTAAAACAGATAATAATTTTTTAACATCAGAAAAGTGCAGACCAGTTGTTGGTTCATCTAATATATATAGAGTATTTCCAGTATCTTTACGTGAAAGTTCTGAAGCAAGCTTTATTCTTTGTGCCTCTCCTCCTGAAAATGTTGTTGCAGGTTGACCTAGTTTTATATAACCCAATCCTACATCATGCAAAGTTTTTAATTTTTTGTAAATTAAAGGTATATTTCTAAAGAAATCCATTGCCTCTTCCACTGTAAAATTTAGAACTTCAGCTACGTCTTTATCTTTATATTTTATTAAAAGTGTTTCTGGATTATATCTTTTTCCAATACATTCATCGCATTTGACGTATACATCAGGTAAAAATTGCATTTCTATTTTTTTTACACCACATCCTTCACATGCTTCACATCTTCCACCTCGTACATTAAACGAAAATCTTCCAGGGTTAAACCCCATTTCCTTCGCCCTAACTGTTCTTGCAAATAATTGTCTTATATAAGTAAACAGTTCTACGTAGGTTGCCGCATTAGAGCGTGGAGTTCTTCCTATTGGTGATTGATCTATTCCGATTATCTTATCTATATGTTCTGTTCCTATAATCTTGCTGTGTTTTCCAGGTGATTCATCGCTTCCGAAAATCTTTTTTATTGCTTTATACAATATATCATTTATTAGAGTAGATTTTCCTGATCCTGAAACCCCGCTTACGACTGTCAGAAATCCTATCGGAAATTCTACATTTACATCTTTTAAATTATTCGCATTTGCTCCGTATAAACATAACCATTTATTCATTTTTTCCTTTTTTCTAGAAATTCTGACAACAAATTCATCTCCTCTCAAAAATTTTCCAGTTATTGATTTATCGTTCTCTATAATATCTAAAATTGTTCCTTGCGCAACTACATTTCCACCATGGATTCCAGCACCTGGGCCTATATCTACGATCCAGTCAGAATTTCTAATAATTTCTTCATCATGTTCAACAATTATCAAAGTATTGTCTATATCTCTCAATTTCTTTAATGTATTTATCAATCTGTTATTATCACGTTGATGCAAACCTATTGTAGGTTCATCTAAAACATATAGTACTCCTGTTAGATTCGAACCAATTTGTGTGGCAAGTCTGATTCTTTGGGATTCGCCACCAGATAAGGAGCTAGTAGATCTATTTAACGTCAAATAGTTGAGTCCAACATTTTTCAAGAATTCTAATCTCGAAAGAGTTTCCTTCAATATATTTTTAGCAATATCTTTTTCCATTGAACTTAAATTTAATTCTGCGAAAAACTTAAAGCAATCGTCTATTGGTAAGTCACATATTTCCATAATCGACATATCATTAATCCTTACTGACAGAACTTCATCTCGTAATCGTTTCCCATTACATTTTTCGCAAATCCTCTCTTTCATAAATTTCTTTAAAAATTCTCTTTTTGAATCTGATTCTGTGGTATTATATAATCTTTCTAGGTTTGGAATCACTCCTTCAAAATTTGATTGATATTCCCATTTACTTTGGGAATATCTTGATTCATATTTGAAATGTATATTATCATCTGTTCCATACAAAATTACCTTTAATTGTTTATCTTTCATCGTATTAATAGGTGTAAATAAATTAAATCCAAATTTTTTTCCTACATCTTTTAACATTGAAGATCTGAAAGAAGCAAACTTTCCATTCCATGGTTTAATAGCACCTTCTAAAATATTTTTAGTTTTGTCAGGAATTATTAAATCTGGATCAAATTCTATCTTTACTCCAATTCCATTACAATTCCGGCACGCACCATATGGTGAATTGAAAGAAAAAGATCTAGGCTCTAAGTTTCCAATGCTTATATTACAGTATGGACAAGAATTATGCTGAGAAAATAAATAATCTTTATTCTCTACAGTGCAAATTATCAAACCATTTCCCAATGTTACGGCAGTTTGAACTGCTTCGTATAATCTGCTACGCTCCTCTATGCTTGGTTTTAATCTGTCAATTAAAATCTCTATATTGTGTTTTTTTTGTTTGTCTAATTCTATATTAGAATTTGAGGAAATAGATTTGTTTACCGTCTTATGATTATTGATGCCCATAAATGAGGTGTTGGAATATGTGTTATCTAATTTTTGTTCACTTTCCATATCTTCAATATTACCATCAATTCTAATTCTGGAGTATCCGTTTTTTCTAAATTCATCAAAAAGTTTTTCAAAAGTACCTTTTTTTCCTATTACTATGGGAGCTAGAATTATAATGGATTTTTTAGAATAACCTAGTCTTAAAATCGAATCGGTGATGGAATTTATTGTTTGACTTGTTATTTTTCTTTGACATTTAGGACAATAAGGAATGCCGATTTTTGCAAATAACAACCGGAGATAATCATAAATCTCTGTTACAGTTCCAACAGTGGAACGGGGATTTTTATTAGTAGTTTTTTGTTGGATTGATATTGCAGGGGATAATCCTTCTATTGAATCAATATCTGGTTTATCCATCAATTCAAGAAATTGTCTTGCATACGCCGATAAAGATTCGACGTACCTTCTCTGACCTTCTGCATATATCGTATCAAAAGCGAGAGTAGACTTGCCAGATCCTGAAAGTCCCGTAAATACTACGATTTTTTTCTTAGGTATTTCTAGATTGATATTTTTAAGATTATGTTGTCTGGCACCCTTTAATACAAGTTTATCGACCATATTTAACTTATCTCTGTAATTCCCAGTTGTTGATTGATAATTTTTAACTTATCTCTATATTCTATAGCCTTCTCAAAATCCAATTGATCCGCCCATTTTTTCATAATGCTTTCTGTTTCAATTGACAGTTTCCGTAAATCTTTTTTACTCATTGACTTTAGGATTTCTTTATCTGTTTTATTGTGTCTTGTGTCAGGTATAGGCTTAATTATAGATCTTGGTCTAATTCCAAGTTTTATATTATATTCGATCTGTTTATCTCTTCTTCTATCTGTTTCTTCAACCGCAAACTTCATTGATTGTGTGACTTTTTCACAATACATTATTACTCTTCCTTCTATATTCCTAGCAGCTCTTCCGAATGTCTGAATTAAACTCACCTCATTTCGTAAGAATCCTTCTTTATCGGCATCAAAAATTGCCACAAGGGAAACTTCTGGAATATCCAAACCCTCTCTTAGAAGGTTAATACCTACCAGAACATCAAACTCTCCTAATCGCAATTGACGAATCAACTCAGTCCTTTCTAATCCTTCGATTTCAGAATGCAGATATCTAACTTTAATATTTTTTTTTGCAAGATATTCTGCTAGGTCTTCTGCCATTCTTTTTGTTAATGTAGTAACTAGAATTCGTTGATCCTTTTTTACGGCTAATTTTACTTCAGAAATAAAATCATTAATTTGATCGGTAGATTTCCTTATTTCTATTTTAGGATCTACTAAACCAGTTGGTCTAACCAGTTGTTCTACAACTTGTGAGCTAGAACTAAGTTCGTAATATCCTGGTGTTGCGGAAACATAAATAACTTTATTTAAATACTTTTCAAATTCAGCAAATTTCAGTGGTCTGTTATCGAATGCACTAGGTAATCTAAAGCCATACTCAACAAGACTTTTTTTCCTCGTTTGATCACCATTAAACATACCTCTAAGTTGTGGTATTGTAACATGTGATTCATCTATGACAATTAAAAAATCCTTTTCAAAGAAATCTAACAAACAATAAGGAGGTTGGCCTGGACTTCTTCTGTCAAAATGGCGAGAATAATTTTCTATTCCAGAGCAGTATCCAAGCTCTTTTAACATCTCTAAATCATAATTAGTTCTAGAGATTAATCTTTCTTTTTCCAAGTCACTCTTTAAATTCGTAATCCATTCTTTGAGTTCTTTTCTTATAGACTTTATTGCAATACTTCTCTTCTCCTCATCTATGACAAAATGTTTGGCAGGAAAGACTTTGATTTTATCGATATTTTTTATTTTCTTCATTGTAACCGGTTCATATATCGTTATATTACTAATCGTATTTCCATCTAATTCAATTCTTATTAAATTATTAGAATATGCAGGAAAAATGTCAACAAATTCACCTCTTACTCTGAAATTTCCTTGAGATAAATTAATATCATTTCGTTCATATCTTGACTCAACAAGTCTGTGGATAATCTCACTTCTTGTTGTTTCAAAATCTTTGTATAAGGAAATAGAACTATTTTCCCATTCAGTTGGAGATCCTAGTGAATAAATACATGATACAGTAGAAACAATAATAGTTGGTTCTCCAGACATTAACATTGTAGTTGCTTCTAATCTCATTTTTTCTATTGTTTCATTTACATTAGTATCCTTTTCGATGTATGTATCTGTCTGAGGTATGTAACTTTCAGGTTGGTAATAATCATAAAAACTAACGAAATATCCGATATTATTCGAGGGGAAAAATTCTTTAAATTCAGTATACAATTGCGTTGCCAGAGTCTTGTTTGGAGAAATAACAAGTGTATTCTTGTTATACGATGCTATTATATTAGCGACCGTGAAAGTTTTCCCACTGCCAGTAACTCCCAAAAGCGTTTGAATTGATTTTCCTTTTTTTTCGAGTCCGTTAAGTAAATCTTTTACCGCATTAGCCTGATCTCCCTTAGGAGTAAATTTTGAATTTAATCGGAATTCAGAATCAGTTACTTTCAATTGTTTAATGCTATTTTTTCATCTTTATAAAGAAAAATTAATTTTTCCACTTGATGGAACATCCTATTGAAGGATCAAAGGGCTTTTCTAATTTTTCTCCGTTTAATAATTTCCTTATGTTTTCTTTCATTACATGGACACGTGGTTTCGATTCCGGTTCCACTGCATCATTTATCTTTCCATGAAATACCAAGGTTTTATTGGAATCTAGTAGAAATGGATCCGGGGTACATACTGCACCATATGCTTTAGCTACGTCCTGTGTCTCATCGAAAAGATAAGGGAAATTCAAATTATATTCATTCGCAAAATATTTCATATTTTCAAAACCTTCATCTTGATAGGAAGGATCGTTACTATTGATAGCTATTATTTGAAGTTCATTAGATGGGAATGTGGATCGAAGATCGATTATATCGTTAATTCTTGCCTTTACAAAAGGACAATGATTACAAATAAAGATTACAAGAGTCAATTTACTATTAAAGTCGCTTAACAGGTAATTTTTTCCATCTATTCCTTGTAATTTAAATAAAGGCGCCTTATCGCCAATGGTTAATTTTTGTTCTGATAGAGTTCTAGCCATGTTCTATGAAAATAAAATGAGGTACATAAATTTTCGTTTTACATCTGTTATTGAAATTAATATTTTATACAGGTAAATATAGGGTAACCATTGCAATCCTTTTATTAATATTAAAATTTGCATCAATCTCGTACTATAAATCTCAAATGAATTAGATAATAGTGATTTTTTCTTTCAATCTATAGTTGTATCTAAACTGTTAGGCGAAGTTCATCAATTTAACCATTTTATATGCTTATTACTAATAGGTGTATGGATGTATTTTATTAATGACGATAATAAAAAGAATGTTAAAATTTCCCGTCTATCTGAGTAAGATATATACAACTTTATATTTTACCCGGCTACAAAAATAGCAAGTGTATAATTTATTCTTTATTCAAAATTAGAACATCACAAGTCCTAACTGCTCTTTTAAATTTAACCGCATCTTCCTCGCTCCCAACAATACTTCCATAGTGCATTGGAATTGCAAACTTTGAAGGTTTAATCATGTCATTTACAGCAAGTGCAGCTTCTTCTGCGTTCATCACGTAAACTCCAGAGACAGGAACCAAGGCTATATCTGTTTTTATATTCTTCATTTCAGGAATAACGTCGGTATCGCCGCAGTGATATATTGAAATGTCGCTTACAGTTATATTAAATCCAACATTTTTATTCCCTTTGGGATGAAAATTTTTGTCCACGTTATAAGCAGGAACAACTTCTATTGAAATACCACCCTCTTTGAATACTTCGCCTGGTTCTACTTCCTTTATGTTTTTGAATCCCTCTTGTTTCAGCTTGTCAACACATTCTTTGGCGGCTATAACCAATGAATTTTCATTTCTTATCATACGCAAATCTTCTGGACTTAAATGATCAAAATGATTATGTGAAATTAAGATTATCCCAGCATCCTTTTTGTTATGCTTCTCATCTAATTTATATGGGTCGATATAAATTTTTAAATTGTCAGAAGTTATTATTTTATATCCATCATGCCCAAGCCATTCTAATTTAACATTATTAATTTCCACATTTTTTATTATTAAATTTCAAATTTAAGTTTGTCTATTTCGATAATTATTTACTATAACCATCTTGTTATTTCTCAGAGATATGACAATAATGTTTTTGGCGCTTAAATCTTTAATCAGTTTTTTATCAAGTGTCGCTACAGCACATTTATGTAGATAAGCATATTCGAGAATGTTATCATCTATGTGTTTAAATTTAGATGTGTTAACCTTTGGAAATTTCTTTGAGATCTCCATTGCTAATTTCGCTAATTTGGCTTTTTTCATAGTAGATTTCTGTTGCAGACGGCCTAATTCGTCTATTACTACATCGGGAACAATAAAATTAATTTTTCCAAAATCTTTCTCAACCGAATCCATCATTTTTATAGGATTTGTGACTACTATTAATAAAAAACTGGTATCACATAATACATCCATAGGATCGAAGCCATTTTAAAAAAATATGAATTTAAAAAAATATTAAGGTTATTTTTCGTAGCCTATTCTATCTGCTAGTTTAACCACTTCTCTACCCTTGTTTGTTAAAGCGTTATATATCCTAGGTTTTCCTCTTCCTCTTGACTTTTCTTTCTTAATTTTTCTATCTATCAAACCTAGATTGGTAGCTCGTTTCATCAAGGATTGTCCATATCCCCAACTTCCCATTGTTATCAATAATTCTCTTGTATGTAATTCTTTATTCGTTTTCAATACTCTTAGGAGTGGAATTAGAGGTCTCTCGTTAATAAGTATCTTTAGAATATCTAATTCTACTGTAATTGGTACTGATTTTGTTGGTTTTGTTTCCTTTGGTTTTGTTTCTTTAGGTTCTTTGGTTGTCTCTTTCTTTGGTTTTACATTTTTTTTTGCTATCATTTCTCTACCGATGTGACAATACAAAAGTTAAATATTTAATCTTTTGTTTCTGTTAGTGTTTTTAAGATATTTTTACCAAGAAAAAAATAAAATAATTATTTACAAAGTGAAATATTATATAATCTAATCCTTATTTTTTATATATTATTGTCTTTTAAGCTTTATAGAAATAAATTTGAGAAAAAAGTTATGATTATATGCTCTAAATTGATATTATTTCCGTGCTATTTTATAGAATCCTATTTGTATAAAACAAGAGATATAAAGTCAATCTCGGAATTATTATAAAGTGTATATATGGTTAAGCCAAAAAATTGGACAAATTCTAAAAAAAACCAAATAAACATTCAACTATCTCATGCTGGTGATTTTTAAGACTTCTTTTGTAATGAATTGCAATGGTATCTATATAATTTCATATTTTTTTATTATTTATAATGACCGAGTTTTAAAAACCAAGAAATTTAACATATTTGTTATTTTATATTTTGTGAGTTTGATTTAATATATTATTGTAAGAAATAACTTGAATACATTAAATTACAAGATCTGTTCATACAAACAATCTTGTATAACTGTGTCGTTTTTTAAAATGAAAATTAAATTATGAAAAGTTTTACAGACCTTTTAGAACTATTGGTTAAATTACTAAATTTATATTATTATGACTAGAAACCAATTATTTTAACATGATATTTTATTATCAATAACTTAATATTTTAGACATCATTCAATAGTCCAGAAATATACAATAATAACTATAACTAAATATACAAAAAGAGAAATTTAGCGATTTTATGTTTAGTACTACCACCTAAAAACCAATTTTTTTTGAAATAATAATATACAATTACATCAAATTGGCAAAAATTCAAATGATCACATCATACAATCAGACATAATGGTAATATCAATAATTGCTTTTCTTCATTGATATATAATATTAGTAAATAATTCAATATGAATCCTAATAATTGTATTTTGATAATGAATAAATCTAGTTAATGGGTTTACCATCCTGTGGGGAAACAAGATGCAAATTAACAAACTATTACAGCAGAAAGGATTAGATCTACTTCTCAATATTTTGTATTTGAGAGGGTTGATAAGCTGGGCACATAATAATATAATAGAAAGACCAGGTAGAAGATATGTAGCCTCTCAGATTGATATTTTTAAATGTTTTATAGTAGGTGTATTGTTTGGTTTAGCTTTCTTAAGAGCTTTCCATGAATACTAGGCAATCAATAGATCTGAATTATGACAAAAAGGTAATGAAAGGCTTTCAAAGATACATAATACTTTGCAGACTAATTTTTTTACGGTGCACTTTTCGATTCTATAATATCTACAGATATAAAAATCAGAATTAGTACAAAAGATAGTAGTTTTTACACTATAAAATTATCTATCTGGTGCTTTCAACTGATGACTTTTGTATAAAGGAGCAAGGTTATGTTTTACGCAAATAATAAAAGAAAAAATTGAAGTTTTGGTATTGATATCCGTGATGGAAATGGGTATTTAGCCATATCAAAGGATTGATTTTTGTTTGGATCCAAAATACATTTAATTTCCACTAAAGGTTTGATTATTGTTCTTTTGCAAGCAGACTTTATCAATATTAATATCTGTACCTGACAATAATCATATATGTGGTATATGTATCAAATGTATCTCATGTCTACCCATCACAATAACAAAGAGAACAGCAAACTTGTCTACAAATAATTGATTTGATTTTCATGAATTGTATGATAAGCATACTTAGAGATTTCAATATATGTATCTAAAATAAGGATATAAAAATACATATGAGGACAGCATAAAACTAGTAGTATTTTATGAATAATATATTCTATTGACTTATATCTTGTTTCTAAAAATAAATTTGATAGAAACGTAAATATGGCAAATTAAATCTGCGTTCATAGACCAGTCACCTCTCGAATTTGACAACATTCTTCCAATAGCATCGTTGTAATAAATTTTTTATTAGATATCCGTCAATTCAGAATAAATAATGAAAGTTTGTTGTTCGCAGTTATCCTAGAATACAGTATGTTTATTGTGCCTAAAAATCAGATTTTTCGAGTGATGAAACTTTATCTTATACTGTATATTATATTATTATAAAACCAAAAAAGGTAATTCAATAGTTATCATATATATTTGTACTAGGACTATTAAAATGGATGACAAGCCGCTATTGTTAGATTCATAACATTTTTCTATTGAATATGCAGTTAGCTCAATTAACTTAATTTATCTCTAGATTAATATGCTAGGAATCATGCTTATGATTTAAAAAAAACTGATTTTAATAAGAACAAAAAATATAAGCAATGACTTCGAAACAAAACAAATATACAAAATTTAACTATTATTGAAAATTCACAAAATTAATACGATACAATATTTTTTTTCTTTTACCATATAAATCCTTTATCAGAGCAAGTTAACTCTGCTCCACAACTATT
>Ga0315534_1000877_pt1 | contig 21134 bp, 22 predicted proteins | sample SalMarSW160240MG_FD_203094 | JGI IMG/M metagenome (GOLD analysis project Ga0315534, IMG submission 203094) | Salt marsh sediment microbial communities from the Plum Island Ecosystem LTER, Massachusetts, United States - Salt Marsh Sediment SW1602-40 ... | reverse complement strand
CCTTGGCTTTGTTGTGGGGACAACTCAGCCTTGGATATAACAAATGGGTCGTTCAGATGGCAAAGCCACTGAACTCTGACCTTGCCCAAAGGGCAAGGGTTTCTATACTGGACTAAAGCAAACGCAGTGGCTTGAAAAAAAGCTGCGGTATACCAAGAACTACGACAGCCGCTTGGTATTTCTACACGTGCCTCCTTATGATCGTAGAGGCAAAACGCATCATCACTGGTTGCCTAAACAATCCGCTGACAACCTAGTGCGACTCTTATCGAGATGCTGCGCCTCTCACATCTTTGCCTCACACATTCACGGCTATTTTGTAGGCCCATTGGACGGGACTCCCCATACGATCACCTGAGGAGCAAAGGTCCCCTTGGTGGGGGATGAGCCCGATCATTACTTTTTTCACTTTCTGAAAGCGGACATTAAGAATGGTGGCGTGGATGTCCGGATCAAACACGAGCCATCACCTCCGATAGCCTGTTCATCTTCCTGTAATCTTTCATAGTTATAATCCAATCGCAGGCTGAAATTAGATACAGCTTGCAGATCTTCCATATGAAAGGAGGTGAGAGAAATGAAAAGGATGAAGATTGTCACCAGTATTCTTTGCACAGCTCTTATTGCCCTTGGCGGCATAACCGCAAGCGCGCAGGAGGCAAATCGACCAGGCAGTATCCGCATTCAAAGCAACGAAGCAAAATTTGCAGATATGGCAAAGATATCAATCATCTCTGCCATCAATGCGGCCTCCAAACAGTTTCCTGGCAAGGTATTAACAGCAGAGCTGGAAAATGAAAACGGTTACCTTGTCTATGGAGTAGAGATCGCAACGCCTGACGGTCAGATAATGGACGTCAAGGTTGATGCAGGCAATGGAAAAATACTGAAGGCAGACAGAGACCGGAAAGACAGTGAAGGCCTGGAAAGAGAAGATTTCGATAACGGCCACGAAGATGAAGACTAAACCACAACACAGGGGCGGAAGATCTTCCGCCCCTGTCCTGAATGGAGGTAATGAAAATGAAAAAGAAACTATTTGCAATCCCTCTGACTATTGGGATGATCAGTATGAGCTTATGGTCAATGATCTCACCAGTCCATGCTGCACAACAAGAATCTCAGGCCAATGATCAGTATGTTTCGCAATCCAAATCTAAGGCCGATGATGATCGGGAGGTAAATGATGATCAAAAAGAAGTAGAGAGTGGATCATATTCCAAGGTTGAAAGACATGGAGCTGCGAACCTGCCAGGCGGAGGTCACGCTGACAAAGATAGAGCAGATGTGGAACATCAATTCGAAGGTGAAGAATAGACCTTCAGGATTTGATGTGAGCGCACTTGGAGGGGGAGTATCCCCCTCCAATACCCTTTGCAATAAGAACAGTTGTCCTGGAATTAAATGATAAATAGGAAGGCAAGTCATGATGATGGTACAGGTGGAAAATCTGGTCAAAAGCTATGATGGCCACACGGCACTGGACGGCTTGAATTTCGGTGTAGAAGAAGGCGACATCTTCGGCTTCCTTGGTCCAAATGGTGCGGGGAAGACAACCACCATTCGCATACTGACCGGCATTACCAAGGCCGATTCGGGAAGTGCCTTGATTGATGGACACGACATCTTTACAAAACCCGGGGAAGTAAGAAAGATAATAAACGCCTTCCCGGAATCCAACGGTTACTATGAATGGATGACAACGTACGAATACCTTGAATTTTTCTCCTATCTGTATAGCGCGAAAAGATCAAAACAAGAAATCTACAAGCTAATAGAAAGCGTGGGGCTCAATGGGATGGACAATCTTCTCATTCGCAGCTTTTCCCGCGGCATGAAGCAGAGGCTCGGCATTGCGAGGGCGCTTATCAACCGACCGCGGCTTTTGTTTCTTGATGAGCCTACAAACGGTCTTGACCCAAAGGGCAGAAAGGATGTCCATGACCTGTTGATGGATCTCAACCAAGAACAAGGCTCAACCATATTTCTTTCGACACACCTGCTGGATGATGTGGAAAGGCTTTGTAACAGGATAACCATCATCAATTTTGGGAAGATAGTGAGGTCAGGTGATCTAGCAAAGATGGAGCGAAAGGGAACAATAGAGGATATCTTCTTTATGTCCACAAAGGAGAAAGCACTATGAAAGCACAGTATATAATCCAAAAGGAGATAAGGGAGAGTATCTTAACCCCAAAGGGTTTTTTATGGTATGTCTTTACATCCGTTATCTTGAGTATCCTGAGCTATTTCTTTCTGACCAATAATGAATTGAGCTTACTTGACCAGAGTCAGATGCTTTACATGATTATGAATTTCATAACCGTCCTTGGGGTATTGATGGGACTTGTATTAGGGGCGGATGTCTTCGCCGGTGAAATAGAAAGAGGGACCCTTGAAGCGCTGTTTCTGAGCCCTGTCACCAAGATAGAGATAGCAGCGGGAAAGCTGGGCGCGGCGATGGTAAACTGGTGGATTATCTTCGCCATCTCTCTGCCCTATCTATTCATCGTCGGCAAAGGGGGGCAAAATCTCCTGCGGGGTATTCTCTATCTCGGCATCCTCGGAACACTGCTATCGCTCACCTTCTCTGCCTTTTCCATGGGATTGTCAGCGAGAACAAAGTCCATGAAAAATTCCCTGATTATCTCCTTCTTTATTTTCCTCTTAGCCGGCTCCCCTGTCTTCCTTTCAGCAGCCCTGCGCATGACATGGTTTGGCAAAATCCTCGATCTGGTAAATCCCTTTGCTGATGCCATCAACACCTTCGACAGCGTGGTTATTGACAGCCAGGGTTTCAGCTTCCAGATTGAACGGATCGCAATTATCTGCGGCTACACATTTTTATCCCTGTGGTTCTTAAGAAGGGGTGCATCCAGATTGGAAATATGAGGTAATCAAAATGAAAAAGCTAATATTAGTTTTGTCAACATTTTTTCTGGGAATAGCTGTGAATTACACTTCTGCTTCGGCGGCAGGTCACATCACCGTGTCCATTAATCCTCAATCTATTCAGGCCAACATGGGAGATAAGATAACATATGTGGGAACGATAACCAATAATGCGGACATGGCTGTTGACAATATTATCTCTTATATCTCCCTGGCAAATGTTACACTGGGCAAGGAGGCGCCCATGGATCTTGAAGATTGGAGCGCCAATAAGGCAATTAAGATAGATACTATTCCGCCGCACGGGACGTATGAAGGCAAATGGCCCATGCGTTTAATCAATTCGGGAGGTTATGTTGCTTATATTACAGTTGTTAATAAGGAAGACATCACTCCTATAAGCAGCGCTATGTCTTATCTCGAAATAAAGAGGGTTATCAGGCTCAACCCTAACAATGTATTGCCGGTGGCCATCGGCGAACCTGCCCTTATTGGAGGCGTATTTATGTTTATCGCTTTTAAGAGAAAAAAAGGATAATCTATAAGCTATGCGGGTATTAATCGTCGAGGATGAAAAGTCCCTGGCCGACGTTATCAAGAAGGGACTGGAGGAAGAGGGCTATGCAGTGGATGTCGCATACGAGGGTGAGGACGGGCTATTCATGGCAGAGAATGAGCCCTCAGATCTCATCATTTTAGATATTATGTTGCCCATTGTTGATGGGATGACCATCCTTAGAAGGATTCGCAAGGCAGGGATTAAGACACCGGTTCTTATGCTCACAGCCAGGGATACACTGATGGACAAGATATCCGGACTCGACAGCGGCGCTGATGATTATCTGACAAAGCCATTCCAGTTTGAAGAACTCTTAGCACGCATACGTGCATTGTTAAGGCGGGATTCTGAAGTCAAGACCGCTGTGATCGAGATAGGTGACCTTGCCATTGACATGGTCACCCACCAGGTAAAACGGGCAGGAAAAGAGATTATGCTGTCATCAAGAGAATATTCCCTCCTTGAGTATATGGCCGTGAACAGGAATAGGGTCGTGAGCAGGACTTCCATATCAGAACATATTTACGACTACGCCTTTGACCTTGACAGCAATGTCATTGATGTTTTCATTAATCGCATTAGAAACAAGATGGACAAGGGATATGAGGCAAAGCTCATCCATACGGTGCGGGGAGCTGGCTATATCCTGAAGGGATAAGGAGATGCTTTCTTCCATAAAAGCAAGGATTGTTACATTCTACTTGGTTTTCCTTATTGCAACACTATTCCCACTGGGGGTCTTCCTTTATTTCAGTCTCAGCGGAATCGTCTACGATTCCATTGATTCAAGCTTACTTTCCAAGGCAAAGGCACTGGCAACGCTGGTCATTGAGGACAACGATGAAACAGAATTCAACTCTTCTGACGAAATTATGTCCGAGTATAATTCGCCAAATGCCAAGAGCTTTTTCCAAATACGGCGTTTTGACGGAACCGTTATAGAAAAATCAACATCTTTAGGGAACCTTGAACTCCCGTTTGGATCAGGAGAAAAGCGGGCGGATTTTAAGACCATTCTCTTGAATGGTGCGCCTACTAGGCTCGTGAATTTTCATGTCCTTGAGGACGGCGAACAGGAAGATAAAGCAAAAGCCCCTGGGATACAAAAGAAAGGAGATGGCCTTGTTGTCCAGTGCGCTGAGGATATACGGGAGCAGACAACCCTCTTGCAAAACTATGGACTGGTCCTTTCTCTGTCTATCTTTCTCGTCATGATTATCTCTGCATTGGGTGGTTTTTTGATCGCAAGAAAAGCGCTTGCGCCGGTAAAAGATATATCAGAGACCGTTGGCAAGATTTCCGAATCAAACCTCTCAGAAAGAATAACTGCTGGCGAAATCGCGAAGGAGCTGAGGGGACTCGCGGTTTCGTTTAATCGGACCTTTGACCGGCTGGAGAAGTCGTTTGAGCGGCAGAAACAATTCACGGCCGATGCGTCTCATGAGATCAGGACCCCTTTGTCGGTCATCCTGAGTCAAAGCGAGATTACGCTTAGAAAAGAACGGACATCCGAGGAATATAGAAATGCCCTGACGTCCATCGAGGGAGCCGGGAGGCTGATGTCGGAGATAGTCACTAAGCTTCTTACCGTGGCCCGCTTGAGCACTGATAGACTTGAGCTCACACGTGAAAACACAGATTTGAGCGCAATAATCCGCAAGGCGGTGAAGCTGTTAACGCCTCTCGCCGACCAGAAGGGCGTCAGCATAAACATGACAGTCGGTGAACACCCTGTAATTTATGGAGTCCGGGCGGCACTTTTGGAACTCTTTGTAAATATTGTTGACAATGCCATAAGATATAATATTCCAGGGGGGGAAATTGACATTTCCATCAAAAAAGAAAAGTCTTCTATTGTGACAGAAATAAGAGATACTGGGGTCGGCATAGCTGAGAAGGACCTGGATCAGGTTTTTGACCGGTTTTATCGGGTTGATAAGTCGCGTTCAAAGGAGATTGGCGGTGTCGGACTGGGTCTGAGCATCTGCGATGAGATAGTGAAATTGCACGGAGGCAGAATAGGAATAAGAAGCCAAGTTGGCACAGGAACCACTGTGTGTGTTCACCTGAAGGAGGATGGGAATGTCACGCAAATTTAAGGTTGGATCCAGGTTATCAAAGGAGACAGTTCGTGCATAGTTTAAACATCACTATATTTACGGTTCCGGTTTTGCGGGGTTTTTCCTTATGCAGGCAATTCATGAAAGAATCACGTTTCCTGGTTCAGGTAACTGGCAAATTCAGGCGATTTTACCTGGTTCATTTCAGGAAGGGTTACAAGCGCAGACAACTTCTTCTCCGCAGGGGAGAATGTCGCCAGTGTGGCACATGCTGCACCCTCCTTTTCTCCTGCCCTATGTTGACACGGCAAGGCCTTTGTTTTATTTACGGCCGATGCCGACCGCAAGTCTGCAAGGTTTTCCCCATCGATCAGAGGGACATCGACGAAGTAGCTCTCTGCGGCGGTGAGTGTAGCTATCGATTCGAACTGAAATCTGCAAAATGAGTTCAAATAGTCTTCTTAGCGTAATCACGAATCATTCTCACATTGCCTGTCTACCGATCCCCTTGATGTCTCTTTCTCAAACATTGGCCGTGGTCGGGCTTTTTGCCACAGGTATCATCCTTATGCTCGCTGTGTGGGCGGTGATCGCTGCCGAGAGCCTTTCATTGAAACTCACGTTAATTGCGGCCACGACCGGCACAATTGCGGGAGACGGGATACACTCCTGGTTGGGCCGTCATTATCATGAGCAGTTAAGAAAATAGTCGCCCTTTGGTTGAAGAAGGACGGATATGTCACACAACGTTAAAAGTGCGGTATAAAGGAATATCACTGAAGGAAACTTGTCTTATGCGTTTACTCCTCGTTGAAGACGACCTGAAGATCGCGTCTTTTATCTCAAAAGGCCTGAAAGAGGCAGGTTTTGCCGTAGACCACGCGGCAGATGGCGAAGACGGGCTCCATCTGGCGCTCAATGAGCCTTATGATGCGGCCATCATTGACATCATGCTGCCCAAGCTCGACGGGCTGAGTCTTATTGAGGCATTGCGCGCTCAGAAGGTCAACACGCCGGTCATTATCTTGAGCGCCAAACGAACGGTAGATGATCGTATCAATGGGCTCCAGACGGGAAGCGACGACTATCTGACCAAACCGTTTTCTTTTTCCGAGCTTCTGGCACGCGTGCACGCCTTGATAAGACGTTCCACCAGGACCACGGAGCCGACCCGCCTTCATGCAGGAGACCTGGCCGTGGATTTTCTCACACGGGAAACGACCCGGGCCGGCAAGACGATCGACCTGCAACCCCGCGAGTTCGCCCTGCTCGAATATCTCATGCGTAATACGGGGAAGGTGGTTTCCAGGACCATGATTCTGGAACATGTCTGGGACTACAGTTTCGATCCCCAGACAGATGTTGTAAACGTGTTGGTGTGCCGTTTACGAGACAAGGTGGACCGGGATTTTGAACCAAAGATGATCCATACCATCCGGGGAGTCGGTTATGTTCTCAAGGCCTAACCGCAAAGCGTTCCGGAAAACGGTAGGCTTCCGGCTGGCCCTCTGGTATTCAGGAATATTCATCTTCAGTTCTGTGTTGCTCTTCGGTTTTTCCTACTTCAATATTTCAAGCTCTTTGAGGAAGCAGGATCAGAGGGCCATCGAGTCTGAACTGAAAGAGCTCGCCTCCCTTTATGAAATGGGAGGCATGGATTTCATAGAGAGAAAACTCACCGTTCACAGAAAGTTCGAAAAGGAGGAACCCTTTCTAGTGCGGGTGGGCGATGCTACAAACGAGACGCTTCTATTGATACTGCCCAATCAGTGGATGGAGTTTGACATTAAGGATCTCAAGCAGATTAGTTCGAACAGCAGTATCACGTGGACGCCCTTGCATAACCGAAACAGCAAGAACGCTTTCGAGGTCGGCTCAATCCGCTTACCCGATCGTCATGTACTGCAAGTTGGAAGGAGCATAGAAGATCGGGAAAGGATTTTGGCTCATTTTCGCACGAACTTCTTGCTGATAACAGTTCCTTTAATTGTTTTGGCCTTTGCCGGTGGAGCCTTTGTCGCATTTCGAGCCCTCCGACCCATCCGTCACATTATCGGCGCCGTTCGGTCAGCAGCCAGTGGAAGGATGGATACCCGCGTTCCCAGCACAGGCACGGACGACGAGTTGGGAGAGCTGGTCACGCTTTTCAACCAGATGCTGAAAAGGATCGAGGCATTGATGCAAGGGATGAGGGATGCTTTGGACAATGTGGCACACGACCTGCGGACTCCCATGACCAGATTAAGAGGCATTGCTGAAATTGCCCTGAGCTCTGATGAAGGCCCGGATGCCTGCCGGGAATCATTGGCCGAATGCATGGAGGAGTCAGAACGTATCCTCAAGATGTTGAACACGCTCATGGACATTTCCGAAGCAGAGACGGGGGCAATGAAACTTGAACTGCAGCGGGTAAAAGTCTGCGATATGTTGAAACACATTGTCGAGGTCTACGATTACATCGCCGAGGATCGAGGGATATCTTTGCAGATGCAGTGTAAACGGGGCCTTTGGATCATGGCAGACCCGACGCGGCTATATCAAATCATTTCCAACTTGCTTGAGAACTCCCTCAAATATACGGCCCGTGGAGGGAGGATAGACGTAGCAGCCACAGCAAAAGACGCCGAGGTTTTTGTGGCCGTCAGGGATACAGGGATAGGGATTCGCGAAAAGGATCTGCCGAGAATATGGGACCGTTCGTATCGTTGCGACCAAAGCCGCTCACAATCGGGTTTGGGCCTTGGGCTGAGCCTAGTCAAGGCCTTTGTCGAGGCCCACAAAGGTCATGTCGAGGTCTCAAGCCAACCCGGGAAAGGCTGCACGTTTACCATCGCTCTTCCCGCCGCACATTGAACCGCAAAAGCGAGCGCATTCCCCGCAGCTTGCTGCGGGGTTAGCGAGCGTATCTAAGAAAGTCAGCGTTCCTTACGGTCGAAGACTCCCTGTAGCTTGCTACAGGGCGCTTCAATTTCTCTCGTCGTTCTTCCGCCAAGACCTTTCAAATTTGTAATCTTCCGGAAACCTTCCTGCAAGGTTCGTAGGGTATATTGACATAAAATGCTTCGGACGGCTCGAGGAAGCAGACCACCAAACCACGGCCACCAAACCAAGGAGGAGATGTCATGAATGCTCTTTTGCAAACGAAGATCGACACGGTCGCCTTTGGGACCCAGGTGCTGAAACGGGACCTTTTCCTGATTGAGCAAGGCCACAGGGGCTGGGACAGGACTGTCCAGGAAAATACCGTGGAACAGCTCGTCAGGCGAGTTATGCAGCTCGAACTTGATGTGACCGTATTGATGGCACAATGCCTGTCTGTCGGTTTTCGTTATCCCCTGGGTCGAACATCCCAGATCCTCGACGGACTCTGGGGTGTCTTTCTGATCCTTGCCAGCATGTATGCCGACCTCACGATGCCGAACAAGGACGCTAATGGGCTGGGTGTCCATCCATCCAAGCTGAAGGAACTACAAGTGTCTTGGGTCAGACTCAATAAGCTAACCAAGCAGGCAAGAGACCGTCTCGCAGAGGACAAGCTTCTTGCAACCGGAAAGGCAGTTCATTGACGTGCGGGGTGACGCGATGTATGATTTGTTAGGAACGTCTGATCCGGGAATGGAGCTGATCAGATGCACTCGGCAGCCGGGAGAACTCCGCATCTCAAAAGGGGCATGTGCTCGTCAATACAACTTGGCCCGCAACACGCATCGAAGAAGAGGGGCCGGTGTGTTTGGTAATTCCAAGCTGCGGAGTCTAGAGGTCTGTCGCACTTGTCCGAAAGGCCGACATTATTCTGAGACGGTTGCCCTAAGAGGAAGGACCAAGTGATGGCCTTCCTTGAGGAATGCCTACCCTTCGTACAGTTGAAAGCTTGAAGAAAAAATGAAGCAACGGCAAGTGGCGATGAAAAACCAGCCAGTCATGTTCGAGCGTCATATCCATTGTTGGCGGTCAGCTATTGTCTTGTGCCTGGTTGTCGTTGTGGTTTTGCTGATGGGAGTCAGGCCCCGAGTACGAGCAGAATCAACGCAGAGCACGACCGCCTTGCACACCACCCTGGCCAGGGTGGCGGCGCTGAGCATGCCGGCGGTGGTCCATGTTGAGGCTGTCAGACGGGAAGAGGCCCCCTATCCCGAGGCTGGTGGTGCCGGCAGTCCCTCCATCGAGCATCTTCTCAACCTTGCCAGGACGTCCGGCAAGGTTCGCCAGGAGCTGAGGAGCCTCGGCACAGGCATCATCATAGATCCTCTGGGTCATGTCCTTACGAATCGTCATGTGGTGGCATGGGCCGTCCAGACGTATGTTGTGCTGACCGACGGCAGGCAATACCCGGCAAAGCTTGTCGGGACAGATCGTAAGACGGATATGGCAGTGATTCGGATTTTGACCCACGATCCATTACCTTATCTCACTTTTGGCAATTCGGACAGAGTAGAAGCGGGCGAGTCGGTAACCGCCATCGCCCATCTTTCCCCCCAAAATCCGGTGGTCAGTCATGGAACTATCCTGGCAAGGCGTCGTCCGGGATCAAAAGCCGCAACTCGCTACAACGACTATTTTGACAAAGAACCGGTCATCAATTTGGGGTTGAGCGGAGGACCGTTGCTGAATCTTGAGGGGGATGTCATCGCAGTGAACGCTGCCATCTTATCCCCGTCGGGGGCATTCGATGGCATTGTTTTCTCTATCCCCAGCAATGTGGCTCTTTGCGCCGCGACCCAGTTGATTTCCGGGCGCAAGGAAGCAGACGACGGCCGGTCAGGGAAGACGCCGGAGTTTTTTTGCTCATCTCTGGCCAAATCGATGAAGCTGACGGAGTTGCAAGGCATGCCGGCCATGCGTTCGATTTACGGGGGTGAGGTTGAACACTCGGACATCGAAAGGGGACTTGTCAGGACACACCGTGGCCACAACATTCCAGGCGTGATTTCCAAGGACAAGACGACGCCCGTGAGCGGCCACGACCGGGCTGGAGGGTCTGAAAGATTACCTGTCTTCGGCAAATCTCAAGCTCCTGGCCAGCTGGAGAATGTTTTGATCAAAAGATACCTGGGCGTGGCAGCCCGGGCCGCCACCCCGGAAGAGGCCAGAAGATATCATCTGAATCTGGTGAAGACTTTGGTGGTTGCTTGGCTTGACCCTGCAGGCCCTCTGGCACGTGCTGGCGTCGAGGTAAACGATATGATGTTGGAGATAGACGGGCGGCGGATTAACGGTTTCGATTATTTCGCCCATCTGGTCAGTCAGACAAGGCCGAAACAGCGAATCACCATACTGGTTCTTGATCACAGGACTGGGCGCAAAGGTTACGTCCAGGTACGCGCCCACTAGCGGGTCGGGGAAAAACGGCTGACCCTTACCGGGCATTTACAGTGCCGGTTTTGGCCCATCAGCATTTCGCCTTCGGGAGGGCGGGGTTGTCATTGTGATTGCGGATTAGGAATTCCCTGCCCCTTTGTCTTAGTCCTTTCCCTCAAGTGACCTTTCCAAATTGTAATCTTCCTGCAAGGTTCGTGAAACCTTCAAGTTGTATTTTATTAAACCGTAAGGTGACCGGGAGGGATCTCTATGATGACCCCGCCGAGCAAAAGAAAAGAAAGGAGTGAGTTTCGTGGATTTAATCATGCGACGGGATATCCGGCAACTTGCGCTTGATGCCCAGAAGATCCAAGGCTATGTGGACGTGCTGGAACAAGACCAGGAAGCCTGGGCCAGGAAGCGCGAGGCAAATGATGTGACGCAACTCATCGAACAGGCCAAACAGTTGGAGTTTAATGTAAGCATAATCATGAGTGATTGCCTTTCCATCAGCTGCCGGGACAGTGACAAGGAGCTCATCGACGATCTCCACCAGGCTTTTGCGTGTCTGAACACTCTGTTCAACGATCTTAAGCAAATGAGAACGGACCTCAATGAGTCATATATCCGTCCTGGAGAGATCAAGCAATTAGGAATCACTTCGGGAAAATTCAGCAAAACCATTGCACAAGTCCGGATGCACCTGGAAGATGAGCAGGCGTCTTGTGAAAGCAAGCAATGTGCTCCCATCAAGCAGAGAGGATGAAGAGATGTCTGCTTTTGCACAACCGGTTAAGAGAGAGACGTTAGATCTGGAACTGATCTTGTGTCCTCGGCAACCGGGAAAGCTTCGGATCTCAAAGCGGGCCTGCGCCCTACGTTACCTCAAGGCCCAGCAAACAAAACGCAAGAGATCAGCCCGTGGTTTTGGTGTTGTCCAAGGGTGGGGGCTTGAGATCTGTCGAACCTGCCCTGAAGGGCGCGACTGTGCGGAGGAGACTCCGCATCCGCATTTTCAAAAAGGCAGGTGAGAAAATAACCACAAAGCTGAGCAAGATCCCGTTTGCGTTGACGGAATGAGGTAGTTCTGTCTCTTTAGTTCATATCACTTGAAGGAGGGAATCGAAGATGAAACAAGCAAATACAAAGATACGGCAGCTAGCAGGATTGATGTTCCTGTTAGCAGTTATGACATTTCTTTCGGTAACGCAGAATGCACAGGCTGCCTTCCCCGCTCTTGGAAGGCAGGCACCGGTATCGTTTGCTGACTTGGCTGATGAGGTTAAACATTCGGTCGTGAACATCTCTACCACCCAGGTGGTGAAGGGATCGCGGATTCAGCCCTTTTTTGGACCCAATGCCCCCTTTCGGGATTTTTTCGGAGATGACTTTTTCGAACGATTCTTTGGGCACATGCCACAGGGAGAGATGAAGACACACGCCTTGGGCTCCGGCTTCGTGATCGATCAAGACGGCTTCATCCTCACGAATAACCACGTCGTTGAAAAAGCAACGGAGATCAAGGTGAAGCTTGAAAGCGGGAAGGAATATGACGCCCAGGTGATCGGCCGGGATCCCAAGACCGACCTGGCACTGATTCGAACTAAGCCTGATGCTGATTTGCCCAAACCCGTCCGCTTGGGCGATTCTGATGCCATTCGGATTGGAGACTGGGTGATGGCGGTAGGAAATCCTTTCGGGCTGGGTCATACTGTGACGACAGGTATTATTAGTGCGAGGGGGCGCATCATAGGAGCCGGTCCTTATGATGACTTCCTGCAGACCGATGCGGCCATCAATCCGGGCAATAGCGGAGGGCCCCTTTTCAACATGAAAGGCGAAGTGATCGGTATCAACACGGCTATCATCGCGCAGGGGCAAAACATCGGTTTTGCCATTCCCGTCAATATGGCAAAAGACCTCCTTCCGCAGCTCAAATCCGGCAAGATTATTCGTGGCTGGCTTGGGGTAATGATCCAGGACATCACGCCTGAGCTGGCCAAATCTTTTGGTCTCAAGGCAGAAAAAGGGGTTTTGCTTTCAGATGTTACGCAAGGCAGCCCGGCGGAGAAGGCGGGGCTGAAGCGCGGGGACGTTATGATTCGGTTCAATGGCAAAGAAACGGAGAATGCCCATACGCTATCTCGGCTTGTAGCAGCGACCCTGCCGGACACAAAGGTCACACTTGATGTCATCCGGGACGGGAAAGAAAAAACGATTGAAGTGGCAATCGCCACTATGCCCCAAGAAGAGGGGGGACAACTTCCGGAAGCGACTGCGGACTGGGGCTTGACAGTGCAGGATATCACGCCTGAGCTGGCTCAACAGCTGGGCTTGAGCTCAGGGGAAAAGGGCGTAGTTGTTTCCAGTGTGGAGCCCGGAAGTCCGGCGGCAGAGGCTGGGTTGCGCCGCGGCGATGTGATCAAGGAAGTGAACCGTCATGGTGTCCGGAATCTTCATGACTACAACCGGGCGTTAGAGAAAGGCAAGCAGGATAAAACTGCACTCTTGCTGGTTAAGCGGGGTGGGGGTACTCTTTATGTGGTGCTTAAATCCCTCTCCAAGAGCTAAGGTAAAGCCCAAGGTCCTTGTTTAAAGCAATGGCAGGAGGAAGGCCTTGGGCCTGATACTTTGAAGGATGCGGTCGACACCGCTCCTTTTTCATCCTGGACAACGTGTTCAATGACATGAAGAAGGCCAAAACGGCCTTCAGTGCGACACAGAATCACCCTGCTGACCTTCGGCAACTGGTTACGGATTGGAGGCGGTTCAAGAAACTGATTAGGAAAAGTGGCCGGATTGGATATATTCAGGTGGAAGCGCATTAGAGAAACATCCGGCTCCTGCAGGTGCCCATGCAAGGCTCAGACATGGATTGGTTAGAAGTCTGAAGGGGGGCAGAATGAGACGCGTATTGGTTGTTGATGATCAAAAAGACATTCGAGATATCCTTTCTGACATACTTGCTGGAATGGGTTTCGAAGTTGCTGTTGCCGACAGTGGCAATGAAGGTTTAAATACCTTTCTTAAGACCTCTTTCGACCTCGTCTTAACCGATCTGAACATGCCCGGTATGGATGGTTGGCGCTTAGCCCTCCGCATCAAGGAGGAGTCATCAGCCACTTCGGTTGTTCTGATGACCGGGGAGGCGAAAGAGGTCGTCAGGGAAAAGCTAAAGGGGAGCAGCATTGACTTTGTTATGCTTAAGCCGTTTAGATTGAGTGACATTCAAGAAACAGTTCGAGCGGTGCTGGCTATCAAACCATCAGCGACCGGAACAGCACTCGAAAGATAAGCCATGTCTGACAATGAAAAATGGACAAGAGTAGTGGTGATTGCCCTTATGATCGGCGGCATTGTCTGTCTGCATTACTTCACGTTGCCTTATATGGGATACCGGCATGCGTTTTACCGGATGTTGTTTTACCTACCTCTGGTTCTGGGAAGCTTTTGGTTCGGGATGAAAGGGGCCATGTACGTGTGTGCAAGTGTTTCCTTACTCTATCTGCCTTATGCCATGACACAGTGGCACGGGTTTTCCTTAGAAGATTTTCATGAACTGTTAGAGGGGATCTTATACATTATCGTTGCCTTCATCACCGGGTCTCTGGTTGAAAAGGAAAGAAGGGAACACAGTGCCCTTGTGCAGGCTGAGCGTCTTGCTGCTATTGGAAAGGCGGTCGCAGAAGTAGCCCACGACATGAAAACGCCCCTTATGGTCATCGGAGGATTTACCGCTGTTGTTTCAAGGAAACTCGGCAGCGAAGATCCCAATCAGAAGAGACTGGAAATAGTCATTCAGGAAACGGATCGTCTGGACTCCATGGTCAAGAAGATGCTGGACTTTGGCCGGCCTCTGGAGCTTCAGCTTACGAAAATAGGCTTGAATGAGCTGGTGACTGACACGGTGCAGGTGGCAGAACCAGTGGCAAGGAACACGGAGGTGGACCTGAAAATTGATCTGGAGCCTTCTTTGCCTCCCCTTCGGCTGGACGGCCCTAGAATGAAGCAAGTCCTTTTGAACCTGATGACCAACGCTGTTCAGGCCTCCCCAGCCGGAGAGCGTGTGCTGATCAGGACTGGCCTGGAATGCCATGCTGTGGTTCTGGAAGTCGGAGACCACGGCATGGGGATCACAGAAGAAGATCGTGGAAGAGTGTTTCATCCTTTCTTTTCGACAAAAAAGGGAGGGACCGGTTTGGGTTTGGGCATTGTGAAAAAGATCGTGGAGGCCCATGGAGGCAATGTCTCTTTCCAGCCGAACCGGGAAAAGGGTGTGACGTTCAGTGTGCGTTTCCCTGTTTGATTGGAAGAAGCCGAGTTTCCCCGTTTGTTTCACCTTAATTGAGTTTTGACTCAATCTTAATCTTGAAATCCAATATTAGAAACGTTTCCACCTGTGCGGAAAGATGCACAGTTACCTGGGGATTAGCACAGGACGGGCGCTGTAAGGATTCTGATCCACCGCGACGAGAATTCTCATGTTAACCTCCTCGGACTCACCGGATTTTTTATGCTAGGAGGCTGTCGGAAAACGTCCATCTGCGGCGTTATCCTCATTCTTCGTCACTGCGGCGTACCGACAAGTACGCCTCATTCCTAAGAATCTCGGATGCCTTGCATCTGAACATTTTCCAACAGCCTCCGAAAATGGGGTTCCCCGACAGGCTCCTAGCATAGAAGAACGGCCGACTGCACGTCACTCAACAACTCTAAAAAGGGGCTCTTCTTGCCCGTGTGGCCTTCGATGGACGATGCCACCAGGCCATAGTCCCGCAAGGACTCACCAATCTTCTTTGGAGGCCCATCAACCACCCGGCTTTCACTCGGTTCCAATCCATGACCGGCCAGCATCTCTCTTGCTGCTTGCAACGTTGCTTCGGAGTCTTGACCTTTCTCCGGAATAGGTTCGTGAGGGGCTTGAAGTTGGCAATACAGCAGGTCTAACTTGATCTCAGCTTGGCCGAAAAGCCTTGAAAAGGTTGAGATCACCCGGTGGAAATCTACGCTCTGCTCTAACAGAAGCAGGCCCTTTTTTAAGTCCACCAGGTTGCTGACCAGCATGAGAGGACACGGTGCCTGTTTGAACAGCCTGGAGTGGATCTTCTTGTAAAAGCTTGACGAAGAGAAGGAGTACAAAACCCCTTCAATAAAGAGATCGTAAGCCCCCCGGTCAAGTTCATGCAGGACCTGGCCCTCGCGATCTCCGACCAAGATCTTCGGCGGGACAAGGCTGGGGCATGAATGCCTCTCCGCTCTGATTAGCTGGGCAATCTCCCCTTCAGCCGTTTCCAACAACCCCTGTTCCCACGTCCGGCGCACCCATCCGGTCCCCGGGGAATACCCCTCGTCGTCGGCTTCTTCCACGTGAATTGTCTGGAGTTCCATCCCGACCAAGTTGGCCAGTTGACAAGCATACCTGAGAGCAATGCTGGATGGCAAATCCGCATCCACGGAAACGAGCGTCTTTATCATGGTCGTTCACCCCTCCATCTTGCCTGATAAACCTGATATAGCCCTGCGTGACGGCAGAGCACGTGCTTCAGCGCGATTTGTTCTTTCGCAACTTTGTTTCCGCCTTTTTCACAGTTTCTAGAATTTCACCTAACTTAAAAGGCTTGGCCAAAAAATCAAACACACCCTTTTGAAAGGATTCCTTGGCGGTTTCCATGGTGGCGAATCCTGTGATGACAATGACCTGGGTTTCCGGGCAATGAACCTTCACCCCGGTCAAAAACTCCATGCCGTCGATCCCTTCCATTTTGAGGTCTGTAATGACGATGTCGAAGGTCTTCTCCCGGATACGGGCGAATGCTTCGGGGCTTCGGGAAAAGGCCTCGACGTCATAGCCGGCTTTTTCCAGAGCGGGCCTTAAACGTTTTAGGACAATTTCTTCGTCATCTAGAACCAGGATACTGGTCTTTTGCGCGTCATTCATGCGGTTTCCCTCCGGTCGCGTCATCGGCTGCGGGCAGCCTTGTTAATTGTTCAAAACCTTCCACGAATGTCACAATTCGCTCATCACTTCCCATTTGCACATCCAGCTGTCGCGTAAAGGCAACCAGTTGTCCCAGGAGAAGGATTTTCTCGACCATCCGCTTTGCGCTAAGCTTCTTGATCCGGCCTACGACCAGATCTTGCCGTATGTCAACACGAAAATCGTTCCTTACCAGGATATCACGAATGAATTTCGCCCTTCGGGACCTGCGGGCGGGATCGGTGACCCCGCCAAGAAAACGAAAATAAGCGTAATTGTCATTGGGATTATCGTCCACATACATATCAATCATATTAAAATGGTAACCAAGACGCAAGCTTATATTGGCATACTCCTTTGATATCACCGCAAGATTCTGGCCCACGTATTTGGGAGTCGCCAGATGTGACGAAAAGGTCCTGGTGAGGCTCGACATGAAACTGCCGAAGTCTACAGATGTCGGATCACTGCTCCACGCCCCTGGCACGGCCAAGCCTTCGAGAAATGCTTGCATGGGCACCGAGACGATTTCGTCCAGCCCGACGGTCGATGCATCGGACCTTTCGTTGATTCCACCGCCGATATCAATCAAGACCAAGTCCAGAGGGATATGCCATTTCATTTTTCGGGCTACAACGTCAGGGTCATGATGGTGGTAATAATTCAGATCAATGAGTGTCTCCACGGCCTTTTCGTGGACGAAGCGGGTGATATCATGCAAAGTCTGGCAGGCCGAGGGGACAAAATTCTTGTCATGAGGATCGAGCAGGTTCAACGGGGTAATTCTCTTAAGGATCCGTCGGAGAAGTCTATATTCATAACTCTCCTCGAAAGCCTCTTCGGTGAATTCGTAGTAACAAAGTTCCTTGATGGTCCCTTCATACACCACATTGTCCTCTGCGTCTACGGTCACCTCCTGTCCCTGGTGCAAAAGTTGCGTCGCGACTCCCGTATCAACGATAGTCGGGATCCGGAATTCCCGCGCAATGGTAGCCATATGTCCAGTGACTGATCCAACATCTGTCAAGATACCGTTAGCTTTTCTTGCAACCTTTGCGAAGCGGGGCGAAGTATATTTGGCGACCAAAATAGCCCCCTGTGGAAACCTGTCCAAGTCCTCATCGCTATTCACTACAAAGACATTGCCGGTGGCGATGCCGTTTTGAGCGATGACGCCTTTATTGGCAAAAACCACAGGATAGTTCTTCAAGATGGAAGCGATGTCACAGACCAGTTTGGCCATATGGCTTTTGACATTGAGGGGCCTGGCCTGCAAAATAACAAGGTTGTCGTCCTGGTCCACCGCCCATTCGATGTCCTGGGGTTTTCTGAAATACCTCTCGATCATTAAGCCCGTCTCCGCGATGCGTCTGGTCTCTTGGTCGCCAAGACAGGGCTTGGCCTGGCGGTCTTGCCGGACCGGCCGAAATTCGCATCCGCCCCCCTCTTTGGCAACAAGCTGTTGGGCCTTGCGCACGACCTCAAACCCTGTTACCGGATGTGCTGGCTTACGGGAAACGGTATACTCATCCGCCGTTGCCTGTCCTGCCACCAGGGGCGCGCCTAGGCCCCAAGTCGCAGTGATCAGCGCAAGGTCACGCTCGGGAAAGCGGGGATCGAGAGTGTACATGACGCCGCTCATCTTCGCATCTATCATGAGCTGACAGCCGACCGCCATGGCCACCTCGTGTTCGGCAAATCCCGTTTGTTGCCTGTATTCCATGGCAGACGCGGAATAGGTGCTGGCCAGAACGGTTTTATAACATTCCAATAAATCTTTCGCTGGTTGATTAAGAAGGCTCTTATACTGCCCGGCAAACGAAAGTTCACTGTCCTCGCCCCAGGCGCTACTGCGTACAGCTAGAAAGAAATCTTCGCCTCCAGCAGTTTTCCGGAGGCGTTTCAAAGCGCTGTCTACGGCTTGATTGACTTGAGGCGGTGTTGTCCCAGCCATGATGAGTGCCTGGATTTCAGCAGAGGCCTGTTCGCCGGACATGTTTCCACTTTCCCAGTCGGCAATAATCGTTCTCACCCTGTCTCGGAGGCCGTTATGGTCCATGAAGCACTGAAAGGCCCGGGTGGTAATAGCAAAACCTTCCGGTGCGGTGAGGTGAAGCAGATTTTTCAGTTCTGCCACATTGGCGTTTTTCGCCCCAACAACGTCTGCAAAGTCCCGGGTAATGAGATTATAAGGCATGACATAGTCTGTTTGCGGAATGACCAGCTTCCCCGCCAATTCTTCTTCTATCTCACTACTGATACGATCAAAGACATCACTTAACACCGAGTACTTTTTCGGTGCGATGATATCCAGGTTGTAAATGAGGTTATGGGCCAGATGGACCGCATGCTGGCAGGACGATTCTATGTAATGCCGGTCAAAAACGTAGCTTCCTCCGAGCTTGCCCCCCATCTCAGCCATTAGATCCAATATCTGGTTGTTCAACCCAAGAATCTTTTGAAACCGCCGAAACAGGAACGTAAAGGCCAACTTTTTTTCACTGCGCCTGCCAAGACTGACAATCTCCTTGATCCATCCAAAGATTTTCTTCATGGGGCTTCAGGGATAAAGCTATTAAAGCAATACATGGGCCGCCTAGTGCGCCCCCTTGCCTCCCTTGAAGACAACGCCGGTCAACAGGCCGGCCAGGATGGCGATCATGACAGCCACGACGCCGTATAGCGTGCCATGATCGAAGGCCATCGACGACAGCATGGCAGGCAGACCAACCTCCGCAACCTTCATCTCTTGTGTGCCGGTTGCCACAATAGCGCCATCCCTGATGGCAAAGACCTCGACCTCGTAGACCCCTTGAGGCATAGCCGATGGTATCCAGACCGTGGCGCTGAAGGATCTCATCGCACCATCCATGCTTCCATAAGAGATGGTATTTTCGTACATGGCATAAAGGTCTTTGCTCTGTTTCAGCCTGACAAACTCCTTGAACAGAGTATCCTTGTCCTCAGAGGCGGGTGTCAGCTCTACGCTTCCTTGAAGCGCCTCAAAACCAAGGCCCAGGCGATGCCAATCCTCCTGGTTCGTTTTGGAGAACGCCTCCAGGGCCTTTGAGGGACAGAGCAAATAGACACTAGGCGCGTGATGGACACCCACACTGCCCAGGTTCATCCATAAGATGCCCAGGGCCCTTCCCTTCTTCTTGAGGTGCACATCTTCAGGCATTCCTGTGACTCGGACGAATGCTTCCGCATCTTTGGGTATCGCACCGGATACCAACAGTCTTGTGCCATTGTATGTTGCACCCATCAGAATCACATTCGGTGCCAGTCTTATCTGGAGCTGCATGGCGGCCCTGGCAAAATCAGGGTGCCACATAAGGCTAAGGCCCGTGCATACCATAATGACAGGTAAGAAAAGTCTCTTTGACACTTTAATGCCCTCCTATGAAAGCTAACAGAACATGAGGCCTGAGCAAGAGGCCGAGCAACATCTTGACCATGACGACCAGGACGAGTGTGGCGAGAATAATCTTAAGCTGATCTCCTTTTAATTTCTTGCTTATCGTGGCTCCAAACTGGGCTCCCAGGGTGGAACCTATCAACAGTACCAGTGCCAGCACGAAATCCACGGTATGGTTGGTATTGGCCTGCATAATGGTGACATTGACGCACGTGAAAAGAATTTGAAAAAGGCTGGTCCCCACCACCACGTGCATCGGCATCCTCAAGAGATACACCATGACCGGGACCATAATAAATCCCCCTCCAACCCCCATGATCGCGGCAAGTATACCCACAAAGATGCCCAAAACCAGGGGCATCAGGATCGAGAGTTCGACCCCGGATCTTTCAAAACGGGTCTGCCAGGGAAGTCTCTTGACCATTAAGGCATACCCTGATTCTTTCTTAGGGACGGCTTCAACCTCAGCCTTCCTCCTGAGCCCCTGCAAGCTCTCCATAAACATGTATATCCCCACAAACCCGAGCATCAGGACATAGGTTATCTGGATCAAGAAATCGGCGTTGCCCATATGCCGCAAGATCTTGATGACGTAGACGCCCACGGTGCCTCCTAGCACACCACCAATGAGCAAGAGGATGCCCATTTTGAAATCAACGTTGCCGAGACGGTAGTGAGCCAGGGTGCCGGAGGTGGAAGCGCCGACGATCTGATTCGAATCAGAAGCTGCGGCCACGGTGGGGGGTATGCCGATCATGATCAAGAGAGGGGTCATCAAGAAGCCGCCGCCCACCCCGAAGATCCCCGAGAGAAGACCAACGAACCCCCCCATAGCGAAGATCAAGAACACGTTAACACTATTTCCCGCAATAGGTAGATACAGGTGCCACATCGTCATCTCCTTTCCCGCTTTTGGATACTTCAGGCACG
>Ga0315534_1000875_pt1 | contig 21166 bp, 23 predicted proteins | sample SalMarSW160240MG_FD_203094 | JGI IMG/M metagenome (GOLD analysis project Ga0315534, IMG submission 203094) | Salt marsh sediment microbial communities from the Plum Island Ecosystem LTER, Massachusetts, United States - Salt Marsh Sediment SW1602-40 ... | reverse complement strand
ATTCAATACCGTCTTTGAGTTCCGATAGTCCGCGCTGTAACGCAATCTCCAGGAGGCGCTTTGGCTCTTGCGTTCCTTCTTTGGCCTCAAACTCCACCTCAATCGTTGCCTTCATACGCATGATTACCTCCACCGTCTAAGCAAGTGTAGCCCGTATACTGCGCTTCTGCTAGGTTGTAGCCGGGAGCGATAATGCCAAAAGCAGCAGACGAACCGGACGTAGATGATAAGCAGGTGCGAGACGAACCGCGCGGAAGATACGTAGCCCCGGCCGTAGAGCACCGGGCGTTTAATTGCCCGCACTGCGGTGCCCTCGCCAAACAACATTGGTTCACCGTGCATGCCGAGCCAATGGGCAAGGACAAAACACCAACTGTGATTAGTGAGGAAGATCTGAATGCAATAAAGGAACAGCCAAGCGAAGACCCAAAAGCTCACGCGGATGTGGTCTCCTTGGCAGAAAAAATGGTCACTGGGTTCCCTATTCTTTATTTCGAACGATTTAATTGCGACTACCGAGTTGTGAATGTCTCGATAGCTCGCTGCTTCAATTGCGACGACATTTCAATTTGGATTCTCGACCGACTTGTGTGGCCTACTCGTGGCGGTGCACCCCTGCCTAACCAAGACCTTCCAGCCGATGTTCTGGCAGACTACGAGGAAGCGGATCGCATTTTAGACTTGTCGCCTCGAGGCGCTGCTGCACTTCTGAGGTTATGCATTCAGAAACTGTGCAAGCACCTCGAGTGTGATGGTACGAACATCAACAGCGACATCGCGGCGCTGGTCCAAAAGGGGTTAGACCCGCGAGTACAGAAAGCGCTCGATATCGTTCGCGTAATCGGTAACAACGCGGTGCATCCCGGCCAGATGGACCTAAAGGACGACAGGTCAACTGCGGGGAAGCTGTTCGGTCTTGTGAACCTTATCTGCGAGATAATGATCACTCAGCCAAAGCATGTAAATGAAATGTACGAAGCCATCCCTCCAGATTTACGCGAAGCGATAGAGAAGCGAGACACGCCCAAAACTTAAGGACGCCCAGGAAATAACAGCCCTGCAGCTGGTGGCGTAAAGGCAGGCGATGGCAGAACCACACCCGAGCTTCCCGCAACCCGGCAATCCTTCGATCTCGGTGTGGCGGTACACCGACCTTTCTAAGTTTGTCTGGATGCTCCAGCAGAAGGCCCTCTACCTTTGTCGCGCAGACACTTTGCCCGATCAATACGAGGGCTACATAACCCGGCGAATGGCAGACCCAGACAGGATCGTAAATGCTGTCAGGGCCCAGTATGAGCGAGAGGGCAAGGAGTTTGGCCAAAAGGTAGCGGACAATTTGCGTAGGGCTGCCGCCTACAACATCGGGTTCATGCGGAAGTTGAGAAGCGCCTTTTACGTAAATTGTTGGCACGCCAACCAGTATGAAAGTTCTGCGATGTGGAGGCTGTATACTTCTGTGAACGATGCCATCTGCATACGTTCGACATATAGGCAACTCTGGGACTGCCTTCCCAACAAAGCATGTTTTTTGGGAGAAGTCTCATATTTGGATTATGAGAGAGATGCTTTTGATCAGGGGAACCTGCTCAATCACATAGTGCACAAGCGTGCATCATTCAGCCACGAGCACGAAGTACGCGCCGTCATGTGGGTTCCGGGACCGATAATAACTGCGCCCGACCAACAGATAGAAACTGAACCTGGAAAAGTCGTGCCTGTAGATTTACAGAAATTGATCCAGGAGATTTACGTCGCTCCAGACGCCAAGCCTCCGCTAATGGAAGTCGTCCAGGGTCTTCTGGACCAAGCTGGGCTCAAAATCGAGGTTAAGCAGTCCGGCGTCAATGCGCCACCTGCATGGTGACTGCCCATAAAGACGAGGCGGCGCGCAATGGCGCCCTGGGGCGGCTTGAAGCTGGGCGCGCCGCTTCATACATCTCCATCACACGCGGTCGAAGGGCGCCGGTAATGGCGTAGCGTGTACCTGAGTAGTCGTCCCGGCCGCAACGAATACGGGGCCCCTGTCCGGACAGGGGCCCTTTTCTTTGCTCGGTTTCGATAAAGATGTCCCACCCCCTCTTGCGAGAGGATGGGACATCGATTGCGTGCCTGACCAGGCGCCTAGAAGAAGCCCATCGGCTTCGGCGAGTAGCTGACCAGCATGTTCTTGGTCTGCTGGTAATGATCGAGCATCATCTTGTGGGTTTCGCGCCCGATGCCCGACTTCTTGTAGCCGCCGAAGGCCGCATGCGCCGGATAGAGGTGGTAGCAATTGGTCCACACCCGGCCCGCCTGGATCCCGCGGCCGAATCTGTAGGCGCGGTTGATGTTCCGCGTCCACACCCCGGCACCGAGCCCGTAGAGCGTGTCGTTGGCGATCGCCATGGCCTCGTCATCGTCCTCGAAGGTGGTGACCGACAGCACCGGGCCGAAGATCTCCTCCTGGAAGATGCGCATCTTGTTGTTGCCCTCGAACACGGTGGGCTTGACGTAATAGCCCTCGGCGAAATCGCCCTCGAGCATGTTCCGCTCTCCGCCGGCGAGCACCTTGGCGCCTTCCTTCCTGCCGATATCGATATAGGAGAGGATCTTCTCCATCTGATCGTTGGAGGCTTGCGCGCCGATCATGGTGTCGGGCTCGAGCGGATTGCCCTGCTTGATCTTGTTCACGCGGGCAACCGCCTTCTCGATGAACTTGTCATAGATCGACTTCTGCACCAGCGCCCGCGACGGGCAGGTGCACACCTCACCCTGATTCAGCGCGAACATGGTGAAGCCTTCGAGCGCCTTATCGAGAAAGTCGTCGTCGTCCTGCATGACGTCGGCGAAGAAGATGTTCGGCGACTTGCCGCCAAGCTCGAGCGTCACCGGGATCAGATTCTCCGAGGCGTATTGCATGATGAGCCGTCCGGTCGTGGTCTCGCCGGTGAAGGCCACCTTGGCGATCCGCTTGTTCTGCGCGAGCGGCTTGCCGGCCTCGACGCCGAAACCGTTGACGACATTGAGGACGCCAGGCGGCAGGATGTCGCCGACCAGATCCATCAGCACCATGATGCCCATCGGGGTCTGTTCCGCGGGCTTCAGCACCACGCAATTGCCGGCCGCGAGCGCCGGCGCAAGTTTCCATGCCGCCATCAGGATAGGGAAGTTCCACGGGATGATCTGCGCCACGACGCCGAGCGGCTCATGGAAGTGATAGGCGACCGTGTCGTGATCGATCTCCGACAGCGATCCTTCCTGCGAGCGCACGCACGCGGCGAAATAGCGGAAATGATCGATGGCGAGGGGGATGTCGGCGAAGCTCGTTTCGCGGATCGGCTTGCCGTTGTCGATGGTCTCGACCGCAGCGAGAACCTTGAGGTTCTCTTCCATGCGGTCGGCGACCTTGTTAAGGATCTCGGCGCGCTTCGCCGGGGCGGCGTTGCCCCAGGACTCTCTCGCCTTGTGAGCCGCATCGAGCGCAAGCTCGACATCGGCGGCTTGGGAGCGGGCAATCTGACAGACGACCTTGCCGGTGAGGGGGCTGATATTGTCGAAATACTGACCTTCCACCGGGGGAACCCATTTCCCACCGATGAAATTGTCGTAGCGATTGCGCAGAGCCACGCGCGAATTGAGTGTTTCAATGACTTGGTGGAGCATGGCGTTCCTCCTTCAACTCGGCCATTTTCCTTGTTGTGGGGCGATCCTGGTCCCAGGTCTTGACCCTCGTCAAGCGGAACGTACAGTCTACGGAAAAATGCGGGGCGACACCGCAGGTTCAGGGCATTGCCCGGGAGAGATAGGATGAAGAACACAAATCCGCTGCTCGCCTTCCTGCTGGGGGCGGCGATCGTCGGCCTCGGCGTGCTGGGCTATTGGCTCTACGAACGGCAGAACCGGCAGGTTTTGAAGATCGACGTGCCGGGCTTTTCCGGTGAGATCACCAAGGACGACGGCAAGGGTATCGACATCGAGGTCGGCAAAGACCGCTAACCCCCTCGCTTGGTTACGGAAGATTTTTCTCGGGCGCCACATTGTCGCCTTCGCTTGGCGCGCTCGGATCGCAAGCCGCCGCATAACGGGCGGCTTTGTGGCGCGCGAGGCCCCAGTTTCGCTCGAATAATCGCTGACGCTGTTGTCACTGCTTCGGAGGGATACAGCGATGCGACATGCGGCGATCTTCACGGCTCTCGGTTTGGCGAGCGGTTTTCTGCTTGCTCCCGGTCTCGCCAACGCCACCGACCTGACCCCGATGGCGCCCGTGCAGCAACCGGTCGTTGTTGAACCGCCGACCTGGCAGGGCTTCTATCTCGGCGGCAATCTCGGCGCCGCTTTCGATCCCAACGATTTGAGCATCCGGGATCTGAGCACCGAGCAGGACCTCTCGCTCCGGTTCTCCAACGGTACCGAGCTCATCGGCGGTGTGCATGGCGGCTATAACTGGCAATGGGACAGCCTTCTGTTCGGCATCGAAGGCGATATCGATTTCGCCGATAAGATAGATTACCTGGCAAGCGTCCGCGGCCGCGTCGGCTGGGCAACCCCGAACTGGCTCTTCTACGGCACTGCGGGCGTGGCCTTTATCGACACCAGCACGAATTTCGTCGTGGCTTCCGCCAGTGACGGGCCGTTTGGCTTCAACATTGGCAATACCGATACCGGCTTTGTCGGCGGTGGCGGCATCGAGTACCGGGTGGCCCCCCATCTCAGTCTTGGCGTTGAGGGGCTGTATTACGACTTTGGAAGCGACAAGCAGAACTTCGTCGCCGGTATCGACGAGCCATTCGTCTTGAAGGACGATCTCGACTTTGCGGTCGTGCGCGGCAGGGTGACCTACCACTTCAACGGCTTCTAACCTGACGCTTAGGGAATAAGCACGGCGGCGCCGGTCAACTTCCCTTGGCGGAGATCCTCAAGCGCTTCGTTGGCGGCGCCAAGCGGCATCGGGCTGACCTGCGTGGTGATGGGAATTTCAGGCGCAAGCGCCAGAAATTCGCGCGCGTCGTCACGGGTCAGATTGGCGACCGAGCGTAAGACCCGCTCTTCCCAAAGAATGTCGTAAGGGAAACTCGGGATGTCGCTCATGTGGATGCCGCCGCACACCACAACGCCGCCTTTGCGTACCGCTTTCAGCGCGGCCGGAACCAGAGCGCCGACGGGGGCGAAGATGATGGCGGCGTCGAGCGGCTCGGGCGGCATCTCATCGGACCCTCCCGCCCAAACCGCGCCGAGGCTGCGGGCGAAATCCTGTGCCGGCTGATCGCCCGGACGGGTGAAGGCGAACACCTCTTGGCCTTGCGCCTTGGCCACTTGGGCGACGATATGGGCGGCCGCGCCGAAGCCGTAAATGCCAAGACGCTTGAGCTCTCCGGCAAGCGGAGCCGCCGCGAGTTTCAATGAACGGTAACCGATCAGCCCCGCGCAAAGCAGCGGCGCGGCGTGCGCATCGCTAAAGCCGTCCGGAAGCGCGAAAGCATAGCGCGCATCGGCGACCGTATAGCCGGCATAGCCGCCGTCGATCTGATAGCCGGTGAAGCGCGGGTTGTCGCAAAGGTTCTCCTGGCCGCGGCGGCAATAAGGACAAGTGCCATCGGTCCAACCGAGCCACGGCACCCCGACACGCTCGCCGATGGCAAAGCCTTTCGCCTTGTCGCCGATGGCAGCAACACGGCCGACGATCTCATGGCCGAGGACGAGAGGGAGCTTCGGATGGCTGAGCTCCCCATCGAGGATATGAAGGTCGGTGCGGCAGACCCCGCAGGCGGCAACCGCGATGAGCACCTGGTCCGGCCCAGGCGTCGGGACCTTTAGCTCGGCGGGCTTAAGCGGCTTGCCGGGCTCCTCCAGCACCATCGCCTGCATGACCGAAGGGATCATCGAGTACCGTGCGCGGTCTTTCCCTACTGAATGCTGTTTAGGATCGCCCGCTGAATGCTCTCGTCAGGAGCGCCCCACCATTTCGTTTGGCCGCCGGTCACGAGCAGGCCCCAGGCTTTCGTGCCTGCGGAAGAAAACAGCACGAAAAGCTGATTTTCGGCACAGGCACCGGGCTTGCACGTGAAGGCGAGGGTGTAGTCATGCCCGTCGGCCTTGACCGTGATTGCCGGTGTGGGCGGACCGTCGAGCGTCTTGGCATAAGTCTCGACCCAAGGCGGCGGAGTCTCGCCGGCAAGCATGCCGTGCCAGGCGGCGCGGTTCGAGGGTTGCTTCATCAGGTCGGATAGATAGGGGCCCTTCGGCGCGCCGGCGGCGAAAGTGCCGACGCTGCTCGTGACGAGCAGAAGGACAAACAGAAAAGCGGTGCGCATCGGTCACTCCGTTGTCCGGGAGAAGGTCGATCCCCTAATCCGGACTGCCCCCAGAGTCTAACCCGAAAGACGCTAATGTCGAAGCAAGGGCCAGCCTTGCGGTCCGGCGACCGAGGGAGAGACCGAGACCGGCTGTTCGACGGCTTGCTGATAGGCGCCATAGGGACGGGCCGGAAACGAACCGTTGAGATACCGCTCAGGCATAGGCGAGGAGGCGGTCCATAGAGCGGCGAAAGCATGCCGGCCAAGCCGCACCGTGTCGGGCACGTCCTCGTCGAACAGGTTCAAGGCATTGCGCCTGTCGGCTTCACGGCGCATGGCGTCACCTGACCAGCACATCGAGGCGCCATAGATCACCTGTTCATGCGCATCGAGCAGGCGCGGATTGCGTGCCCAGCGGATCAGGTCATGCGCGGGCACTTGCGGCGCAAGGTCCGACAGGCAGGTTAAGAGCTGCCGCAGTTCATCGTCGCAATCGAGCCTGGCTAGGATCGCTCTGGCGCGCACGCCGGCGCGCTGCAACGCGCCTTTCATGGCGACCAGCGCTCTCGCCGGATCGGACGCGGCGGAGCGCAGGATCATCGTGAGGCAAATTCCAGGTTCGGCGCGTTCCACCGATCGCGCCATCATTTGCAGATGCCGGCGGAGCTCGATTTCCCTCAAGTCGCCTGCGCTCTCCGGATCGATCACAGCTCGCATCTTCCCCCTCGCATTCGCGAAAATCAGCTGATTGCCAGACGCCATGGCGCTAGCCCTGGCGTTGCTAACAATGGACGAAACAGGGTTAAGGAAGTTTTGAGGTCCAGGCCTTTTGCGAACGGCACGATTGTGCCCGGCCGCCAATGGCCAAGCGTCAGCGAGCTTGAGGAAGCGAATGGATTGGGATTGACGCGGAGCAACCCGGCGCAACGGCCGAGCCGGTATGGGAAGCAGTACATTACGCGTTACTCGAACTCGGGACCCTCTACGAGCCCCCTGCCGCCAGTGCCCAGACGGCCTGCCCCGATCGCATGTGACCCTGCAATTGTGACGCTGGTACGGCTAATCAACTATAAATTGAAGACTTAGCGGGTTTCGTCCTTCCCTGGTATGGCGCAAAGTCTCAGGACGATTGCCGTTTGGCGATGAGGGAAAGCGGGACTACATAGGCCGCAATGACCGAAGCCCCTACCAAAGTGCGCGTGCTCGAAGCGCTCAAGGAGATCAAGGTTCCTGGAGGAGATACCGATCTCGTGGGCCAAGGCCTGGTCTCGGAGATCGTGATCAACAAGGGGAAAGTCTATTTCGCCATTTCGGTCGATCCGGCCCGTGCCGGCGAACTCGAAGGCTTGCGCCAGGCCGCCGAGAAGGCCGTGGCTGAAATTCCCGGTGTCGATTCCGTGGCCGTGACGCTGACCGCCGACCGCGCCCCCTCCAGCGGTAACGGCAGAGAACGGGGAGCGCCGCAGGGCTCACCCATGACTCGGCCAGGCGCTGCGCGCGAGGCGCGCCACCGGCCAGGGGGCGTGCCCGGCGTCGCCAACATCATCGCGGTCGCTTCGGGCAAAGGCGGGGTCGGCAAGTCGACCGTCGCGGTGAATTTCGCGCTTGCCCTGAAGGAGCAGGGTTTGCGTGTCGGCATTCTCGACGCCGACATCTACGGACCATCAATGCCGCGGCTGCTCGGTCTCAAGGGCGAACCGCAGCAGGTCGCCGACAAGCTCGCGCCGATGGAAGCCTACGGTGTCAAGGCAATGTCGATGGGTTTCCTCGTCGACGAAGAGACGCCGATGATCTGGCGCGGGCCGATGGTAATGTCGGCGCTTTCGCAGATGCTGAAGGACGTGGCCTGGGGCGAACTCGACGTGCTGGTGGTCGACATGCCGCCCGGCACCGGCGACGCCCAGCTCACCATGGCTCAGCAAGTTCCGCTTGCCGGCGCCGTGATCGTGTCCACGCCGCAGGATCTCGCCCTGATCGACGCGCGCAAGGGCCTCAACATGTTCCGCAAAGTCAACGTGCCGGTGCTCGGACTGGTCGAGAACATGAGCGCCTTCGTGTGCCCTCATTGCGGCGAGCGCTCTGACATCTTCGGCCATGGCGGCGCGAAAGCGGAAGCCGCACGCCTCGGCGTTCCCTTCCTCGGCGAAGTGCCGTTGCTGCCGGCGATCCGCGAGACGTCCGATTCAGGGCGTCCGGTGGTGGCGACGGCACCTGACTCGCCCGCGGCGGAAGCCTTTCGCGAAATCGCCGCGCGTGCGGTCGCGGCGCTTAAGGAGAACAAAGGCCAAGCGAGGCCCGCGCCAAGCATCGTGATGGAGCGCTGAAGGCTTGCGCCGGATCGCGCGACTCAGGTAAGCCCGAGGTGCACGCGCGCAACCTGAAACATTTTGCTCTTTTGCCTGTGAAAAAGAAGAAACGAAGCGATGTGCCGCTGTTCTTGCTTTACGCCGGCATTCTTCATGCCATCGGCCTGGCTCTGCTGTTGCCGATGCTGATTACCTTGCCGGGTCCTGAGCCCAAGGACCCGGTGTTCGAGATCGTCGTCCTACCCAATCCTGAGCCTCTGGCCGATATCGGCCCGCAGCATACCTCGGCTTTGCCATTGAGGCCGCAAGTGCAAGAGGAGCAAGCGGCAGACTCTGTGCCTGCCGGCGCGGAGACCCTCAGCCCCCGGTCAGAGACATCGGCCGCGCCAGTTGAGGCCGGTCCTCCCGGCCAATAACGAAATCGTGGCCCTTAGGCTTGCGGGCAATCGCGTCATCGATCGCGGCATGCAAAAGGCCGTCATCAGCACTCGCTCTGAGCGGTGTTCTGAGATCGGCCGCGTCCTCCTGGCCAAGGCACATATAAAGTGTGCCGGTGCAGGTGACCCGCACGCGATTGCAAGCCTCGCAAAAATTGTGAGTCATGGGCGTGATGAAGCCGATCCGGCCTCCCGTCTCGCGCACCCTGACATAACGGGCCGGACCGCCCGAACGGTAGGGATCGTCGTCGAGCGTGAAACGCCGCTCAAGCCGTGTGCGCACCAACGATAGCGGCAGATATTGCGCGGTGCGATCGGTGCCGATCTCGCCCATCGGCATTGTTTCGATCAAAGTGAAATCGAAGCCTCTGCCATGGGCCCAGCGCAAAACTGTCTCGATTTCATCCTCGTTCACGTCCCGCAGCGCCACCATGTTGATCTTGATCTTGAGCCCTGCGCGCTGCGCCGCGTCGATGCCGCCCAGCACCTGAGTAAGGTCGCCGCGCCGTGTGATGGTGCGAAACTTGGCGGCGTCGAGTGAATCGAGCGAGACGTTGACGCGGGCGACGCCGCAATCGGCAAGCGCCTCGGCATGTGGGGCAAGCTGGCTGCCATTGGTGGTCAGCGTCAGTTCGTCGAGACCCGAACTGAGATGGCGCGACAGCGAGCGGACCAGCGACATGATATTGCGGCGGACGAGCGGCTCACCGCCGGTCAGCCGCAGTTTCCGGACACCCTTGGCAATAAAGGCGCTTGCCAGCCGGTCGATCTCTTCAAGTGTCAGCAACTCGGCTCGCGGCAGGAACGTCATGGCCTCGGCCATGCAGTAGACGCAGCGGAAATCGCAGCGATCGGTGACCGAGACACGCAAATAGGTAATGCGGCGCCCGAAAGGATCGATGAGGGAGCTTTGGGTCATTCCTCTTCGTCTTCTTCTCCTTGGGCCTTGGGCTTGCCCTTACGGCTATAGATTTTGCCGCTTTTTACCACCTGCTTGCGATAGCGCGGATCGGCCAGCGCCTTGGCCGCCGCACTGCGGCGCTTCACCGTTCTCTTCGCTTTCGTCTTGCGGCCGGTCCGCTTTTTCGGTCCGGCGCGCTTACCGGAGGTGACCGGCATGGGTTTTCGTCTCTACTATAGCCATATAGGTGTTTCGGTATTGCCATAACACGGGGCGGAGCGCGATAGGAGATCAAGCATGGACGAACAGCGATTCAATATGTCGATGCGCAAATACCTGAAAGAAGTTGGCGTCACCTCCCAGCAGGCGATCGAGCAGGTGGTGCGCGACCGAGACTTGGGCGGCAAGGGCAAGCTCAAGATGAAAATGGTGCTTACGGCCGAAGGAACCGACCTCAATCATGTGGTCGACGGCGCCATCGATCTCGGCTGAAAACGTTTCGCAGGAAGGCGCTTCATGGCCGAGCCATGGCCGACCGAGCTTAGGCTCGACAAGGACGGGCGTGTCCTCACCGTGACCTTTGACGACGGTAAGCGCTTTGCGCTGCCGGCCGAACTGTTGCGCGTGCTTTCGCCAAGCGCCGAAGTGAAGGGCCACAGTCCCGAGCAGCGCGTCACCGTCGGCGGCAAGGAATCGGTCGGGATCGCGCGGATCGAACCGGTGGGAAACTACGCAGTACGTATCGTCTTCGACGACGGCCACGACACGGGCCTCTATGTCTGGGCCTATTTGCGCGAGCTTGGCGAAAACCAGGACGCGCACTGGCAAGGCTATCTCGACGACCTCGCCGCCAAGGGGCTGTCGCGCTGACGTTTAAGACTTTGCTTCCTTGTCGAGCAAAGCGCGCTTGCGCTTCACGCCCCAGCGATAGCCCGATAACCCGCCGCCGGTCTTGACCACGCGGTGGCACGGAATGGCCACGGCGATGCGGTTCGCGGCGCAAGCGCCGGCGACCGCACGCACCGCTTTAGGCGCACCGACGGCTTTGGCGATCTCGGCGTAGCTTGCCGTGCTCCCAGGAGGAATGCGGCGGAGTGCTTCCCAGACGCGGTGCTGGAAGGCCGTGCCGCGAATGTCCAAGGGCAGATCGAGAGCCTCGCACGGATCTTCGACGAAGGCGATCACCTTGGCGGTAAGTTTCCGGAAGCCCTTGTCCGCCTCAATCAGGCGAGCGTGCGGGAACTGACGGTGAAGATCGGCGCTAAGAGACTTGGGATCGCTGCCAAGCAGAATCGCGCACACGCCCTTTTCGCTGGATGCGACCAGCGCATAACCGAGCGAGCACCGGCCGGTGGCGTAACGGATTTCGGCATCGGCGCCGCCTTTCTTGAAGTCGGTCGGGGTCATGCCCAGCACTTTCGAGGAGATCGCATAGAAGCGGCTGCTCGAATTGAAACCTGCATCGTAGATTGCCTCGGTCACCGTCGCGCCGGCGGCAAGCCTCCCGCGCAGGCGTTGATTTCTGTGGGCGGCGGCATAGTCCTTCGGCGTGACGCCGAGCACGGATTTGAAGATGCGGTGGAAATGATGGGGGCTCAAGCCCACCGCGCGGGCCAATTCTCCGAGCTTTGGCGGATCGTCAGCCTGTTCGATCAGGCGGCAGGCCGCACTGATCTTGGCGCCGCGTTGCTCCGACAAAGACGGCCTATCCGGCGTGCAGCGCTTGCAAGGGCGGAAACCGGCGCGTTCGGCTTCCGCATTGGTGCGGTAAAAGCGGACATGGGCGCGCTTCGGCCGGCGCGCCGGACAAGAAGGGCGGCAATAGATGCAGGTGGTCGATACCGAATAGACGAAGCGGCCGTCGAAGGCGGCGTCCCGGGCCAGCACGGCCTCCCAGCGGATCGGGTCGAGGCGGGGGGTTCGAGCGGCCGCGGCGGTGGGGGCTCGCTCGGACGGGGTACGGTCCATTGAAACTTGGTCCCTTCGTGATTCGACGGTGCCGAGCCTAAGACCGGCGCCAAGCCCGGCGCACTCCGATCTTTGCGGTCAAATTTGTGGGGAAGGCCGCGCGCGATTATATCAAAAGGATGCAAGACAGCGAGGCGGGTTCAAGCTCTTGTCATCGTTTGGACAGCAACGCCCACAAGGTGTCGCAAAAACGTAGTAATCAGAAGGCAATCATCCAGGGTATGCTGCTTTGAGCGATTCCTTGCCAAACGCGGGTCGAAGACCGTGAGCGATCGAGCCGAACTTAGTCCCGCGAGGAGCGGGGTCCCCGGGCGGGCCGCCAGCGTCATAGTGCGGTCGTTGCGTGAGATCGGGGCGAGGCTTTCGGTGGCGTTATGGCTGATCGTCGCCGTCGGCGTGATCATGGTGTCTCTTGTTTTCATCGCCGGGCTTTCCAAGACTTTCGCGCTGATCGGTTTCCTCAGTTTTGTGGCGTCGGCGATGCTGTTGCCGCGGCACGATGCCGATCATGCGCTGCCGGCCGTGCTTCAGTCTTCTTCGGGGTCGATACCGGCCGTCGCCGCCATGAATCTCATGGCGGGGGCTCTACCCGATCCCGTCATCCTGCTCGGCCCGGGAGGCCACGTGTTGTTCTGCAATGCTCCGGCCCGGGGTCTGTTCACATCGCTACGCGAAGGCAGCCACATTTCGTCGGTGATTAGAACGCCGGAATTTCTCGATGCCGTCGCCGCCGCTCCGGAGCGGGGCCGCGCGGTGACCGTCACCTATGCCGAGCGCGTTCCGGTCGGACGCCGCATGGCGGCGACCGTCGCGCCTTTGATGGGGGAAAAAGACGGGGGCGGCGCCACGAACATCCTCGTGCTGCTCCGCGATTTGACCGAAATCGAACGCATCAATCAGATGCGGGCCGATTTTATCGCCAATGCCAGCCATGAGCTTCGGACGCCGCTTGCGTCATTGCGCGGCTTCATCGAGACGCTGCAAGGAAGCGCCAAGGGCGATTCCGGCGCGCGCGAGCGCTTTCTCCCGATCATGGCGGAACAAGCCTCGCGCATGACGCGCCTCATCGATGCCTTGCTGTCCTTAAGCCGGCTCGAAATGAACGCCCATGTGCCGCCATCCGAAATTGTCGATCTCAACGACGTGCTCGGCCATGCCAAGGACACGCTTGAGCCGCTTGCGCGCGAAATGGGCACCAAATTTGAGGTCGGGCGATTCAACCGCCCCGCCATGGTGCGCGGCGACCGTGACGAGCTTGTGCAGGTGCTGCAGAACTTGGTGCACAACGCTTTCAGATATGGCGTGAAGGGCGGTCAAGTTGAGGTCCAGGCCAAGCATATTCCCTCGATCGGCCGCCAAGGGGGCCGCTATGCGATCGCCGTGGTCGATAACGGGCCGGGAATTCCGCCGGAGCATCTCCCGCGGCTGACCGAGCGCTTCTACCGGATCGACGTGACGTCGAGCCGCGAGAAGGGGGGCACCGGGCTCGGGCTGGCGATCGTCAAGCACATCCTCAATCGCCATCGCGGCGAGTTGGCGGTCGCCTCCACGCCGGGCAAGGGCTCGACGTTCACGGTGATGCTCAACGAATTGCGGACAAGCCGTCCTGAAAAAGGCGCCGCGGTCGGCTGAACCGCACAGCCGAAAAGCCGATAACTTGGCCACGCCGCCACGCCGCAAGGCCTAGCCCGGCCGTGACGCGGATTGGGCCGACTGGAGCGCGGCCCGCCTCCGGCGTTATCCACAGCCCGTCAAAGTAAGATATATTATAAATCATAGACTTAGACTGTCACAAAGCCGAATCATAGCTGTCATAAAACAATGATCACCGGTGACTAGCGTGGCTCGCGAGCTAGCGGCGGAAAGCTCGCGCTGGCGAAGGCTCTTATTCCAAGCAAGGGAGAACACAGTGAACAGGATCTGTATCGTGGCGTCGACGCTTGCCGTCGCCGCTGTCTGCACGGCCGGCCCGGCGCTGGCCCGCGACCAATTGAAGATCGTCGGCTCATCGACGGTCTACCCCTACGCTCAAGCTGTCTCGGAGGAATTTGCCAAGAAGACCGGCAACAAGGCGCCGGTTCTTGAGTCCACCGGCAGCGGCGGCGGTATGAAGATCTTCTGCCAGGGCGTCGGCGAGGCCAACCCGGACATCACCAACGCCTCACGGGCCATGAAGAAGTCCGAGTGGGAACTCTGCACCAAGAACGGCGTCACCGACATCACCGAGATTCAGATCGGCTATGACGGCTTGTCCATCGCGCAGTCCAAGAAGGCTAAGCCGGTAGATCTGACCAAGGAGCAGATCTTCCTCGCCTTGGCCGCGGAAGTTCCCGACGGCGACAAGCTGGTGGCGAACCCGAACAAAAAGTGGAGCGACATCAGCAAGGACCTTCCGGACATCGCAATTACCGTTTACGGACCGCCGCCGACATCCGGCACGCGCGACGCCTTTGTCGAGCTTGCTATGCACGAGGGCTGCGGTGGGCTTGACTACTTCAAGACAAAGAAGGGTGAACTTGACAAGAAGGCGTATGAGGAGCTCGTCAAAGAAAAGTGCACGCCCATGCGTCAGGACGGTCCTTTCATCGAAGCCGGTGAAAACGACAATCTGATCGTGCAGCGTCTCGAGGCCGATGCCGATGCGCTCGGCATCTTCGGCTACTCCTTCTTGTACGAGAACGAGGACAAGCTTCAGGGCGTGAAGATCGAAGGCGTGGAGCCGAGCTTCGACACCATCGCCGACAAGTCCTATGGTCTGTCGCGTCCGCTGTTCTTCTACATCAAGAACGCGCACCGCAAGGTCATCCCTGGCATGAACGAGTATATCGAAGAGTTTGTCAGCGAGGACGCGATCGGCCCCGATGGCTATTGCCATGAGCGTGGGCTGGTTTCCCTCAGCCCTGAAGGGTTGAAGGAAGTGCAAGAGCGCGCCAAGAACGCGACCAAAATGTCTGAGCCGACCTCGTAAGGCGAGCGCAGTCTTGACGTATTGATCGGAGGCGTGGCCGCATAAGCCTTTGCGGCCACGCCGACGATCGTGAGGCAACGAACGATTTTGGCCGGGACTGGCTCTGGTGCCAGCTTCCGAACCGGCGGGCGGAAATGATTGGCTATCTCCTGCTCCTGCTTATCGCGCTAGCGGTGTTCGGCTATTTCGCCGGGCGCAGGCGCGCCGTTTCTTCGGTCGGCGGCCGGCAGCAAGAGCTTCATTCCCGTCCGAACTATCACGGCGCCTTCGTCGCCGCCTGGATTGGCATCCCTTCGATCTTGCTGGTGCTGGTCTGGCTGCTTCTGCAAGGGCCGGTTATCGATCATCTCCTGCTGTGGAGCTTGCCTCCAGGCACGACCGACGGCCTGAGCCAGGGCCAGATCGACCTCATGCTGAGCGAGATCAGGTCGGTTGCTGCGGGGAACGTCTTCGGCGAACCCAGCCTGGCAGTCCAGGCGGCTGCCGAGCGTTATCAGCATTGGCAGGTGATCGCGCGGTGGGCCATGGCAGGCGCGGCGGTCAGCGTGGCGCTTCTCGGCCTCGTCCTGGCAGGACGTCGTATCAGTCCGTCCTTCCGCGCGCGGCATGGCGCGGAGCGCATTCTGAGCGGCCTGATGATTGCCTGCTCCTTGATCGCCATCCTAACCACGTTAGGCATCGTCATCTCGCTTCTCATCGAAGCCCTGCGCTTCTTCGATCGCGTCTCGATCTTCGAGTTTCTGTTCGGCCTGAACTGGGAGCCGCAAATCCCGATCCGCGAAGGTCAAGTGACGGCCGGCGGCGCTTTCGGCGCTATTCCCGTGTTCGCCGGTACACTGCTGATTTCAGCCATCGCCATGACGGTCGCGATCCCCATCGGCCTCTTTTCCGCGATCTACCTTACCGAATACGCCCACCCCAAAGTACGAGCTGCGGTCAAACCGGTGCTCGAGCTGTTGGCCGGCGTTCCGACTGTGGTCTACGGCTTCTTCGCCGTGCTGACCGTGGCGCCCGCATTGCGCGATTTTGGTGACACCATTGGGCTTTCGATCGCGCCCAACAGCGCGCTCGCCGCCGGTGCGGTGATGGGCATCATGATCATCCCATTCATCTCGTCTTTGTCCGACGATGCCATCACCGCCGTGCCGCGCGCTATGCGCGACGGGTCCTATGCCATGGGCGCGACGAAGGGCGAGACGATTACCAAAGTGCTGCTGCCTGCCGCGCTTCCCGGCATTATGGGCGGCATCTTGCTCGCGGTGAGCCGGGCCATCGGCGAGACCATGATCGTGGTCATGGCTGCCGGCATTATTGCTTCGCTGACGGCCAACCCCCTGGAGCCGGTGACCACCGTGACCGTGCAGATTGTCACTCTGCTCATCGGCGATGTTGAGTTTGACAATCCCAAAACACTGGCAGCTTTCGCGCTTGGGCTGTTCCTGTTCCTTGCGACCTTAGCGTTGAACGTGCTCGCCCTGCACATTGTCCGCAAATATCGAGAGCAATATGAGTGATGCAAAGGTCATAAAGCCGGAAAGCCTCACGATCGACTGGCAGTCGGACAAGACAAACCGGCGCGTCCGGCGGCGCTACGCCGCCAACCGAAGGCTTCAGGCCTATGGCATCATCGCCATCGTGCTGGCGATCGGCCTTCTCGGCGTGCTGGTAACGTCGATTGTGTCCACTGGAGCGCCTGCCTTTGTGCAGACCAAAGTCGATCTTCAGCTCGACATCGACTCCGCCAAGGTTGACCCGCAAGATCCGGCCAGCGGGAATTACCGGACGATCTTTCGCGACGCGGTAGCCAATACCGTGCCGGGGGTCACGTCTAAGAACCAGCGATCTATCACCAAGATCTTCTCCTCCGATGCGCCCTATATCGTGCGCGACTACGTCGTCAGCCATCCCGATGTGATTGGCAAGACGGTCACGCTTGCCATCCCCGTCTCTGATCCCTTCGACCAGCTCTATAAAGGGGTCATCCCTCTGAAAGTTGATGCGCTCTCCTGGAGTGAGGCGCGCTGGTTCGAACGGCTCAAGAATCGCGCTGTGGTCGTTGAGCAGGACGGCCGGACCGGCCTCAAGCTCGATGTCTATATCGATCCAGCCAAGGTCGAAGCCGGACCGCCGCCGAGCGGCGAATTCGCCGCTTTGGCGCAGGATAGTCTTCAGGCTTATCTGCCGAATGTCCGTGACAGCTCGCTGTTCAAAATGCTGGCCGATGACGCGCCGGAGGCGATCGCCAAGCGGATCGCCGCCGATTCCGGCGTGATCGGCAAGACGGTGCAGATCGTGTTCCCGGTTTCCGCGCCCTACGCCGAGCTGGCCAAAGGGGAGACGCCAAAGGTCCTCAATCCCCGCTACTCACCCGATCAGATCGAGGCCTTTGACACGCTGAAAGAGCGTGGGCTGGTGCGTTCCCCGTTCAACTGGGAGCTGTTCTTCCGCGCCGACAGTCGATTTCCCGAACGGGCAGGTCTGGCCGGCGCTATTGCCGGGTCGTTTTACGCGCTCCTCGTGTGCTTCCTGTTGAGCTTTCCTATCGGCATCGCCGCCGCGGTCTATCTTGAAGAGTTCGCACCCAAGAACCGGATTACCGACCTCATCGAGGTCAACATCAACAATCTCGCCGCGGTGCCCTCGGTCGTGTTCGGTCTGCTTGGGCTCGCGGTGTTCCTCGGCTATTTCGGCCTGCCGCGCTCGGCGCCTCTGGTCGGCGGCATGGTGCTGAGTTTGATGACGCTGCCCACGATCATTATCGCCACCCGGGCCGCGCTTAAGGCTGTGCCGCCCTCGATCCGCGAGGCCGCTCTCGGCGTCGGTGCCTCGAAGCACCAAGTCATGATGCATCACGTGCTGCCGCTAGCCCTTCCCGGGATTTTAACCGGCACAATCATCGGCATGGCACAGGCCCTTGGCGAGACCGCCCCGCTCCTCCTGATCGGCATGAATGCATTCATACCCAGTGTCGAAAATGTTGGGCTGCTTGAGCCTGCGACCTCGCTGCCCACGCAAATCTATAGCTGGGCCGATAGCCCCGAGCGTGGGTTCGTGTCGCGCACCTCGGCGGCCATTCTGGTTCTGCTTGGCTTCCTGGTGCTCATGAATGTGATCGCGGTCGCCTTACGGCATATGTTCGAGCGCAAGTGGTAGAAAGGGACAAGATCATGGAGGCTAAGGTGGCACCACAACCAGCCGTGCAAACGCCGGCGCCCCCTGTGCCCAAAGCAAAGGAAGGCGCATCGCCGGCCGAGCAGCGCGAGCTCAAGATGAAGACGAGCAATGTCAACCTGTGGTACGGCGAAAAACAGGCGCTGTTCGATGTTGACCTCGAGATCTTCGATCGGTCTGTGACGGCCCTGATTGGGCCCTCCGGCTGCGGCAAGTCGACCTTCCTGCGTTGTCTCGATCGTATGAATGACGTGATCGACGGTTGCCGCGTCACGGGCGATATCCGGCTCGACGGCCAGGACATCTATGCTCCGAACGTCGATCCGGTACAGCTCCGCGCCCGAGTCGGGATGGTGTTCCAGAAACCCAATCCGTTCCCCAAATCCATCTTCGAGAACGTGGCCTACGGGCCGCGTATTCATGGGCTGTGCAGCACCAAAGCCGAGCTCGAAGAGGTCGTGGTCGGCAGCTTGACCAGGGCCGGTCTGTTCGAGGAGGTGAAGGATCGTCTGCACGAACCCGGCACCGGATTGTCGGGCGGCCAACAGCAGCGCCTGTGCATCGCCCGCGCCATATCGGTGAATCCCGAAGTGCTCCTTATGGACGAGCCGTGCTCGGCGCTCGACCCGATTGCCACCGCCCGCATCGAAGATTTGATGGAGGAGCTCAAAGAGCAGCTATGCATTGTCATCGTGACCCACTCAATGCAGCAAGCCGCCCGCGTCTCTCAGCGCACGGCGTTCTTTCATCTCGGCAAGCTGATTGAGGTGGATCAGACTTCCACGATATTCACCAATCCCAAAGAACAACGCACGCAAGATTATATTACCGGCCGGTTCGGCTAGCCGGTCCTTCGGGAGCTTCAATGATGGAACAGCACGAACATATCGTCAGGTCCTACGAGGAAGAGCTTGCTCTGCTCAACAACACGATCGCCAGAATGGGCGGTCTCGCCGAGCAGGTCCTGGGGCAAGCGATCGAGGCGCTTGAGCGGCGCGACGCCGAACTGGCCGGCGCGACCATCAAGCAAGATGAAGAGATCGACGAGCTTCAGAGGCAGATCGAGGCGGAAGCCGTGGTGATGATCGCCCGGCGACAGCCCATGGCCTATGACCTTCGCCAGATCATGGCGGCACTCCGCATCTCCATCGACCTCGAACGTATCGGCGATCTTGGCAAGAATATCGCCAAACGCGCGGTCGCCGTGGTGATGGAGCAGCAGCCCAAGCAATTGATGCTCGGCCTAAAGCATATGGGCGAGCTTGCGCTCGGCCAACTCAAGGACGTGCTCGATGCCTTTATCGAGCGCGACGCCGATCGGGCGCTGAAGGTCTGGTACAAGGACGAAGAGATCGACGCCATGTACAACTCGCTGTTCCGCGAGTTGCTCACCTACATGATGGAGGACCCGCGTAATATCGGGCTCTGCACCCATCTCCTGTTCGGCGCCAAGAATATCGAGCGCATCGGCGATCACGCCACCAATATCGCCGAGACCGTGTACTACCTCGTGCATGGCACCGCCATCGTAGACGAGCGCCCGAAAGGCGATACCACAAGCTCAACGCCCGTGGCGTTGAAGAGGTCGGCGGTATAGATGAGGCTCGATACGATGAACGCCACAGGCCCAGGGGCAAAGGTCTTGGTCGTAGAAGACGAAGAGCCGCTCGCGCTGCTGCTTCGCTATAATCTCGAGGCGGAAGGCTATGCGGTCGATGTGGTGCATCGCGGCGACGAAGCCGAGATGACCATCGCCGAGAGCACGCCGGATCTGATCGTGCTCGACTGGATGCTTCCGGGGATATCGGGGCTCGAGCTATGCCGGCGTCTGCGCGCGGGCAAGGACAGCCGTACCATTCCCATCATCATGCTCACGGCGCGCAGCGAGGAAGGCGACCGCATCAGGGGCCTGACCACCGGCGCCGACGACTACGTGGTCAAGCCGTTTTCGCTGCCGGAGTTGATGGCTCGCGTCCGGGCGATTCTGCGGCGTGCCAGCCCCGAACGCATCGCCACGGTGTTGAGTGTCGGCGATATTAAGCTCGACCGGGAGACCCATCGGGTGACACGGGCCGACCGCCAAATTCATCTCGGGCCAACCGAATTCCGGCTGCTGGAGTTTTTGATGCAGAGCCCCGGCCGTGTGTTCAGCCGGGCGCAATTGCTCGACGGCGTATGGGGCCCCAACGTCTATGTCGATGAGCGCACCGTCGATGTCCATGTCGGGCGCTTGCGCCGAGCCATGATGCGTGGCCAGGAGACCAATCCGGTCCGCACCGTTCGTGGCGCGGGCTACGCTTTGTCCGACACGCTTGAGGAAACGTCTTCCGGTGGCTGACCGGGGTCCATAATTGAAAGAGGCGCCGGAAGGGCGCCTCTTGCCGTGTTCTGCCGCATCCGCTCCGGGCTAACCGCCGACGACCCGCCGCTCGCGGCGCCTGGCCTGAGCCGGTTGGTAGGCCATACGGGCGTGATGCTCGCAATAGGGAAGCGATCCGCACTTCTTCCGGCCGCAAAAGTGAAACTCAGGTTCGGCGGGATCGCCGATCGGCCAGCGGCACATCGTTTCCTTCAGGGTGTTGATCGTCGCTCTCTCATGAAGCGGGATCACCAGCTCCTCGATCGGTGCGGGCAACAGGTCGGGCTCGGCCTCGTAATGAGGCTTGAGCGCGGTGTTGCCGCGCGTCCCGAAGACGAGCGACGACCCCCGGCTTGCGCGCGGCACATGGGTGCGGCGCGGCCGTGGCCCCGACGAGCGCGAGCTGGTCGCCCGGCCCGACAGTCCAAGACGGTGCACCTTGCCGATCACCGCGTTGCGCGTGACGCCGCCCAGGCGGGCGGCAATCTGGCTCGCGCTCAAGCCTTCGGTCCAAAGTTTTTTCAGCAGTTCAACTCTATCGTCAGTCCAAGCCATCGTTTGGCCTCCTCGAATTGGACTCGGAATCCTTCCGTCTGCCTAGAGACGGCGCTTTTGAAACTCGAAATTACTGCTGAGAATGACCGCCCGGGCGCGACACTCTAGTACACGACATCTTGTAGCCGAGCGGTAATACCCTACTAGATCCGGCAGAACCCGGCAAGCGTCCGCCACGCTTGTTGAGCCCGTTTTCCACCGGCACGCAGCCGAAGTGTGCCACTTCTTC
>Ga0315534_1000874_pt1 | contig 21171 bp, 15 predicted proteins | sample SalMarSW160240MG_FD_203094 | JGI IMG/M metagenome (GOLD analysis project Ga0315534, IMG submission 203094) | Salt marsh sediment microbial communities from the Plum Island Ecosystem LTER, Massachusetts, United States - Salt Marsh Sediment SW1602-40 ... | reverse complement strand
ACGCCGGGCGGCGCGTTCGAAGGGGTCTCGCTCGGCGGCCACAGCGTGGACGGCTTTATCGGCGGGGTGCAAGGTGGCTGCGATTATCAGCTGCCAAGCGGCGTCGTGCTCGGGTTTGCCGGCAATTATGGCTGGACCGATGCCGGCGGCACGCACCCGTCGGCGCGCGAGACCGGCGTGTTCTATCACAGCGAAATGGCAGCGCTGGCCTCGATCACGGGCCGTCTCGGCTACGGCTTCGACCGCACCCTCCTTTACGTGCAAGGCGGCGCCGCTTGGGAAGACGTCGATTACCGCGCCTCGACCACCATGATCGGCACGGCCTATCGCGCCAGCGACACGCGCGCGGGCTGGACCATCGGCGGCGGCGGCGAATACGCTTTGACCGGGCGCCTGTCGGCCTTCGTCGAATACAGTTATTACGACTTCGGCACGGAGCGGATCAGGCTGACCCCGCAATTCGATTTCCTGCCGACGGCCTTTGTCGATATCGACGATACCGCCAATGTCGTGCGCGCCGGGGTGAACCTCCGCTTCGGCGGAGGGTCGCGCCAATAGGCGCCAAAAGCCGGCATCGCCGGGCGCGCGCAGAGACTGCCTTCTACCCGTAACCTGCTGACACAAAAGGGACACCGTTTCGGCCTAATCCCCTACTTTCTAAAATCCGTAAGCTGATATTCAAGGTAGGGAGGAAAAGGCATGAGGCCCGCGGCGTTTATCGCAAGCCTGTTTCTATCCGCAGCTCTCGCGGTCCCGTCAGGGGCGGCTTGGGCGCAAGACGCTGACGCGAAAACCGGCAAGCCGAATATCCTTGTGATCTGGGGCGACGATATCGGCCAAGGCAATATCAGCGCCTATACCAAGGGCCTGATGGGCTACAAGACGCCGAACATCGATCGCGTCGCCAAGGAAGGCATGATCTTCACCGACTATTACGGCGAGCAGAGCTGCACGGCGGGCCGCTCGTCCTTCATCACCGGCCAGAGCGTGTTCCGCACGGGGCTCTCGAAAGTCGGTCTGCCCGGCGCCGATCTCGGTCTTAGGGCCGAGGATCCCACCATCGCCACGCTGCTCAAGGCCCAAGGCTATACGACCGGGCAGTTCGGCAAGAACCATCTCGGCGATAAGAACGAGTTCTTGCCGACCCTGCACGGCTTCGACGAGTTCTTCGGCAATCTTTATCACCTGAACGCGGAAGAAGAACCGGAGAACGAGGATTATCCGAAGAAGCCCGAGTTCCGTGAGAAGTTCGGCCCGCGCGGCGTGCTCCATACCTGGGCAACCGACACCGACGATTCCACGATCGATCCGCGCTTCGGCAAGGTCGGCAAGCAGAAGATCGAGGACACGGGTCCCCTCACCAAGAAGCGCATGGAAACCGTCGACGACGAGACGTTGGAGGCGGCCATCGCCTTCATTAAGAAGGCCAAAGAATCGGGCACGCCGTTCTTCACCTGGTGGAACGGCACGCATATGCATTTCCGCACGCATGTCGCGGATAAGGATCGCGGCATTTCCGGACAGGACGAGTATTCAGATGGCATGGTGCTGCACGATCGCGCGGTCGGAAAGCTGCTTCAGGCGCTCGACGATCTCGGCATCGCCGACAACACCATCGTGTTCTACTCGACCGATAACGGGCCGCATCAGAACACCTGGCCCGATGCCGGCACCACGCCGTTCCGCAGCGAAAAGAACACCAACTGGGAAGGCGGCTGGCGCGTGCCGGCCATGGTGCGCTGGCCCGGTCATATCGAGGCGGGCTCGGTGTCGAACGACATCATGCACCATATGGATTGGCTGCCGACCTTCTTGGCCGCCGCCGGTCAGACGGATGTCAAAGAGAAGCTGCTCGACGGCTATGACGCGGGCGGCACCACCTACAAGGTGCATCTCGACGGCTACAACTTCCTGCCGGTCCTAACCGGGAAAGAGAAGACGGCGCCGCGCGACGAGATCTTCTACTTCTCCGACGACGGCGACCTGATGGCCTTGCGCTATCACGATTGGAAGGTCGTGTTCATGGAGCAGCGCGCGCCCGGTCTGTTGAAGATCTGGGCCAATCCGTTCACCGAGCTCCGCGTGCCCAAGATCTTCAATTTGCGCCGCGATCCTTACGAGCGCGCCGATATCACCTCCAACACCTATTACGATTGGATGATCTCGCGGGCGTATGTTCTCGTTCCGGCGCAAGCCTATGTCGGCAAGTTCCTCAAGACCTTCGAGGCTTATCCGCCGCGTCAGAGGCCGGCGAGCTTCACCGTCGGCGGGCAGATGGAGGAGCTGGAAAAGGCGCTCGGCAAACTTCAGAGCGACCTCCAGTAGACGAACAGGCTGCAAACAAAGTGCCGGGTCCGGTTCCCGCCGGGCCCGGTATTCTTTTCTTCCTATGCGGGCGCGCGCCAAGCGCTCGCGACAATTGGCAAGAGCAAGCGGGCCGCCATTTTCGAATGACGGCCCGTTTTTTGCTGACGCGCTGGCGGAAAATGACGCAACCAGTCAGAATGCTGACGAAGGATCCAGGATTCTTCCTCGATAGTCCTCCTTAAAAGGAGACCCCAATGTCAGACCCAGCGAACGACGATCTTTCCGCACGCCTGCGCAAGCTGCCCGGTCAATTGGCTTTAGCTCTGGTCAATGGCACCGCGGTGCTGGTGATCTTGGCCGCGATCCTGGCAATCATCGCCACCTCGAAGGTCACTCATCTGGCGCATGACGTGGCATCGACCATGACCGATGCGGTTCTGTCCCGCGTCGGCGAAGACCCGCGGCACGTCGTGCAGAACATCCAACGCGTTGCCGACGATGTTCATACGCTGAGCGTCGCGCTCGAGAAGGCAAAGAGTGAGGGCGTGCCCAGTCTCGGCCCTGAAGTGGCACGCCTCAACGAACGGCTGGACGAGCTACAGGGCAACCTGAAACGGCTGCGCGGTGCGCGTTCCGATCTGATCGATGACCTGGTGGCAAAAGTCGGAAATGCGGCGGGCGATGCACTCCAGACTCTCGGGACCTGCCCGCGCCGGAATGAAAAAGACGCGGACGCCGGCGGCATCGGCCCGGTCTTCAGCGGCCGGGTCTTGACAGCGGCAGCGACACAGTGAGCAGGCCGTAATCGCCTTCGAGGCGGTGCTCGACGCCGAATTCTTGCAGCCACATCCCTTGCAGCTTGACCGGGGTCTTGCCGATGGCGAAGTCGTAGGTCACGATCGGCCCGAGCGCCGTGGCGCGGCCCTTGAAATCGCCAAGCACGGCACCCGACCCGCTATCGCCGGTGAGCTGCACGTAGTGGAAGCCGGCAATGCCGACCGCGAATTTTTTCGTGAAATGCTCGAGCACGGCGAACTCGACGTGAAACTCGGTGCCGGTCGTATAATTCGTGTCGGGGTTTTCCCAGTTGAAGGTGAAACCGGGCGCAGCGGAAATCTCGAAGCCGGTCTTGGGATCGAGCCAGGTCACCCCCGCCGTGGTGTCGAGCGTCCAATGGTTGAATCCAATATTGGCGCTGGTGTTCTTGTCATACGGTGCGAGCGGCACATTGATGTACGTTACAAAACTCCAATGCCAGTTGCCCTGGTGCCAGCCGATCACTGAACTGACGATGGGATCGCCGATATTGGTGTCGCCGCCGGTGCGGCTGAACTGGGCGCCCTGTTGAAACGTCCGATTGATCGGCGGCCCCAGGGTCAAGGTGGCAAGCGCATCGACGTCGAGACCGGTATCCTTGGTGCCAACGGGGAGAATGAGGGCGAAGCCGAGATTGCCGCCCAAAACCTTGCGCGGCGTCACCCACAACGCCGACGCCAGATTGTAGTAGGCCCGGCCGTCGGCCTTGAAATCGGCATCGACCAACAGGTTCCCGCTGACATTTTTGATACCGAAGTCGCGGAGCGCGACGCCTAAAGCGGCCGTACCGCTGGCGGTTCCCTGATAATAGTAATTGACGTCGATGAAATAAGTGCCGGGCGGGGGCACGTAGCCCGCCATCGCGGTCTTGGTTCCCAACGCGTAAAAGCCGGCGGTGTTCTCCGCCGCTTGCCCCTCGCCCGATCCGAGGCCGGGCAGGCCGAGCGCCAGCACTGCCATGATCGCCGCGCGACGTCTCATCGGTCGATTCCCCCGCATAGACCGTGGACGGACTATAGCGCCATAGCGGGCTCCTCCTGTGTTGCGCGCGGGCAACAAAGGCCGGGAAAAGCGGACACTCGGATTGCGCGTCACCTATGTCCGCTTTACACGCGGAAGTCGACATCGGTCTAAGCGCCGGCGGCCCGGCGTGTTCAGTGACCGGCGACCGAGAGCGGCATCGACACGGTAAGCACGCCGAGATCGCCTTCCAGCCGGTTCTCGACATCGAAATCGTGCATCCAGAGCAACTGCGTGCTGACCGGGATCTTTCCGAGGGTGAAGCTGTAGGTCACGATGGGCCCGAGCGATGTCACGCGGCCCTTGAAGTCGCCGAGCCTTGCGCCCGCCCCGCTATCGCCGGTGAGCTGCTGATAGTGGAAGCCGGCCACGCCGGCTGCAAATACTTGCGAGAAATGCTTCAGCGCGGCGAACTCGACGTGAAACTCGGTGCCGGTCTCGTAATTTGTATCGGGGTTCTCCCAGTTGAAGGTGAAACCGGGCGCGACGGAGACTTCCAACCCGGTCTTGGGATCGAGCCAGGTTACCGCCGCGGCGGTGTCGAGCCCCCAATGGTTGAAAGAGAGGTTGGAAATCGAGCTGTTGCTCCACGGGCCGACCGGCACGTTGACCAGCATGCCGATGTTCCAATGCCAGTTGCCCTGGTGCCAGCCGATCAGCGCATTGAGGACCGGATCGCCGAACTCGAACGAGTCGTCGGTGCGGCTGAAACGGGCGCCCTGCTGAAACGTCTGATTGATCGGCGGCCCTAAGGTCAAGGTCGCCAGCGCATCGATGTCGACACCGACATCCTTCCAGCCGAACGGGACAATGGCGCCGAAGCCGACATTGCCGCCCAGCACCTTGCCCGGCGCCACCCACAAGACCGACGGCATATTGTAGTAGACCCGGCCGTCGACCTTGACATCGGCCTCGATCGTCAAGTTGCCGATGTTTTCAAAACCGATATCGCGCAGGGCCACGCCCAAAGCCGCCGTCCCGCTGGCGGTTCCCTGATAATAGTAATTGACGTCGATGAAATAGGTGCCGGGCGGCGGCACGTAGCCCGCCATCGAGGCCTTGGTGCCCAAGGCGTACCAGCCCGCCGCGTTCTCCGCCGCCTGCCCTTCGCTCAGATCCAGGCTTGGCAGGCCGAGCGCCAGCACAGCAATGATCGCAGCGCGATGCCTCATCGGTCGATCCCCGCATAGACCGTAGACTGATTATAACGCCAAAGCGGGCTCATTTTGTGTGGCGCGCGGGCAACAAACGCCGGGGAAAAGCTGACACGCGGATTGCGTGTCACCTATCGCTTTGCGCTCGGATGCGGACATTCGGAGGGGTGCCGGAAAATGTCCGCTATGCGCCATTACCGGACGTTACCCCAGCACACAAAACAAGCGAGTTGAAACGCTCCGACAACTGATTCAGGTCAATGTGAGTGGAAACACCTAAATTAAGTTCGACAATGAACCAGCGCGCTCTCCCCGCATAAGCTGAGACGCAGCGCACAAGGACGAGGATCCGTTATCATGAAGCGACCCGACTCCCCGCTGATCAGCTGGCTCCTCATGCTCACGCTGGGCACGTGCGTCGCAACGGCTGCGGCGGCTCAGGAGGTTCTGCCGTTCCCGCCTAAGCCGTCCGGCAGCGTAGCCGGGCGAACGATGCAGGAATCGACATACAACCCGCTGCCGGAGGTGAGCCATCTTCCGGAGAATGCGCCGAACATATTGATCGTGCTCATCGACGACGTCGGCCCCGGGCAGACGGATACTTACGGCGGAGAGATCCACACGCCCACACTGACCGAGATCGCCAAAGGGGGAATTTCGTATAACCGGTTTCATACCACTGCGATGTGCTCGCCCACGCGTTCGGCATTATTGACCGGGCGCAATCACCATCGAGTCGCCAACGGCCAGATCACTGAGCTGGCGAATGATTGGGATGGATATGCCGGTAGGATCCCGAAGAGCAGCGCCACGGTTGCCGAGGTGCTCAAGGACTACGGTTATAGCACCGGGGCGTGGGGCAAGTGGCACAACACGCCTGCCAACGAGACGACGGCCGCCGGCCCGTTCGACAATTGGCCCACCGGCTATGGCTTCCAATATTTCTATGGGTTCCTCGCCGGTGAAGCCTCGCAGTACGAGCCCATGCTCGTGCGCAACACCGCCTATGTCGAACATCCCGAAACCTCCGGCGGCCATGACTATTATCATTTGAGTGAAGACCTGGCGGACGATGCCATTCGCTGGCTGCAGGAGCATAAGGCCCTCGCCCCGGATAAGCCGTTCTTCATGTATTGGGCGAGCGGCGCCTCTCACGGTCCGCATCAAGTTCCGAAGGAATGGGCCGACAAGTACAAAGGCAAGTTCGACGACGGCTGGGACAAGTACCGCGAGCGCGTCTTCAAGCGCGCCAAACAAATGGGGTATATCCCTAAAGATACGAAACTGACTCCTCGGCCCGACAACCTTGCTTCTTGGGACTCAATCCCTGACGACGAGAAGCCTTTTCAACGCCGCTTGATGGAAGTGTTTGCCGGGTTTACCGAGCACGTTGACGCGCAGGTCGGCCGCATCGTCGACGAGATCGACCAGCTCGGCTATGGCGATAACACGCTCATTCTCTATATCTGGGGCGACAACGGCGCCTCTGCCGAAGGCCAGAACGGCACCATCAGCGAACTGCTCGCGCAAAACAGCATTCCCAGCACCACGAAAGAACAGATCGAGGCGCTCGACTCGCTGGGCGGACTCGACGTGCTCGGTTCGCCGAAAACCGATAACATGTATCACGCCGGCTGGGCCTGGGCCGGCAGCACGCCCTACCAAGCGACTAAGCTGATCGCCTCGCATTTCGGCGGCACTCGCAATCCACTGGCCATCCGCTGGCCCGCGAAGATCAAACCTGATTCCACGCCACGTGCTCAGTTCTTACATGTCATCGACGTGGTTCCGACCCTATACGAGATCCTGAGCATCACGCCGCCGCACGTGGTCAATGGGATTCCGCAAGACACGTTCGACGGCGTCAGCTTTACCGAGACATTCGGCGACGCCAAGGCGAAGGAAGTGAGACCCACGCAGTATTTCGACATCATGGGCAGTCGTAGCATTTACCACGACGGGTGGATGGCCTCGGCGTTTGGCCCGCGCACGCCATGGGTTCCAGGCCTGCCCGAAGGCATCCTCGAATGGACGCCGGACAAGGATAAGTGGGAGCTTTACAATATAAGCAAAGATTGGTCGCAAGCCGACGATCTTGCCGGCGACATGCCGGCGAAGCTCGCCGATCTGAAGAAACTCTTTTTGATCGAGCTCACCAAGAACAAGGGCCTGCCTGTCGGCGGCGGCCTATGGATTCCCGTCCTTCATCCCGAACTCAAAATAGCGCCGCCCTACACATCATGGACCTTCCCGGGGGCGGTCACGCGGATGCCCGAATTTTCGGCTCCAACGCTGGGCAACAAAGACAACATCGTCAGCGTCGATGTGGATGTGCCAGCGAAAGCCAACGGCGTGATCTACGCCCTCGGCGGCTTCTCCGGCGGCCTCGCCCTGTACGTCAAGGATGGCGTGCTGGCTTACGAGTACAATCTCTTCGAGATTCAGCGCACCCACATCAAGGCCAAGGACAAACTGCCTATCGGCAAGGTGAAGATCGAGGTCGAGACGACCTATGTCGACCCCAAGCCGGCTGGGCCGCTCAAGGTGGTCTTGAGGGTCAACGGCGAGGAGGTCGCTTCGGGTGAGGTGCCTGTCAGCGCACCACTAACTTTTACAGCCAACGACGCGCTCGACTTCGGCATCGACCTCGGCTCCCCGGTGGCGATCGAGTATTACGACCAGGCCCCCTTCAAGTTCAACGGGACGATTGAAGGCGCGCAAGCGAAATATCTCGGTTCCGAGGCGGAGTTGAAGAAAGAGGAACTGGAAACGGAGGGGCCGATTCCAGTGGCGGACTGAGGCTCGCGGGGCTGAACGTGCAATCCGGTACCAAGCGGATATTTCGCGCCCACGCGGCGAAGAAGCCTGCCCAGCCTAACGGGCCTCGGTGAAGCGGCCATAGGCCCGGATCGCCGCATAGAGGCACAGAATGAGCAAGCCGACGTGAACTCCTCTAGCGTGTGCGGGGAAGGCCCAAATACCGCGTCGTTCCCCTACGGATAAGGCGCGCGGGAATCTTGCCTCGCAAAAAATGATCGAGGCGGGCGAAGAATCCCACAGGGTATCGAAATCTCGGTCGTGACGTTGCCAAAGCATCGGCGATTGTGATCGCAACCTCCGTCGGATCGCGAGCTGTTGTTGCCGCGTGCCGGTCAACGCCACGGAACACTCGGCGCAGCCACGAGAGATACGCGCTGCCTTCCGGTGCCAGGTAAGGTGTACTTCTCCAGATTTGTGTTTTGTAAGGGCCAGGCTCAATGAGGATGACGTGGATGCCGAAGGCGTCAAGTTCGTAGGCTATGGATTCAGCCCATCCCTCGAGCGCCCATTTTGAGGCACAATAGATTGAGTTTGCGGGCTGGCCGACAAAACCTGCTTGGCTTGAGACAACAACGATCCGGCCGCTATTTTGCGCGCGAAAAAACGGCAGCAGAGCTCGCGTCAACTCCAGCACACCGAAGAAATTCGTCTCCATCACGCGCCGTATTTCGGATTGTGGCAGATCCTCAAGCGCGCCGACGACCGCGACTCCCGCGTTATGCACTACGGCATCGATGGTGTTGCCGGTCTGCGCCAGAATGGACGCGACCGCGGCGTGGATCGATTTCACATCGGTTACGTCGAGTTGGCAGATCGTAACCCGCTCCCGGACGCCCGCAGTCTCCAAGGCGCCCTCCAAAGAGTCCTTTCTCGTCAGGTCGCGCATGGTGGCGAACACACGCCATCCTCGGGACGCCAAAACTTCCGTTGTGACATGACCGATGCCTGTGGAGGTTCCCGTGATCAACACCGTTGGCATTCGTTCCCCTGTCCCGCGCTCACGCATGGCGGCCGAGCCTGGTCGAGACGCTGCTCCTTGCCCAATTGTAACAGATACGTTCGCCACCCGGCCTTAACCTCGGACAGGGCGTTGGGTAGGCGGATCAGGCCGGTTCCTGCATCGGTTCGACCTGGGCAGTCCTGTCGGGAAGACTGCACAATCCTCCGCCGAGATAAAGGTGATGCCAGAGCTGTGCTGCCACTACGCCGCCCAGGCCCAAGCTCGCGAAGGTACCCAGCTCGCGGCCTTCGCCCCCTGCCAACGCCTCGCAATCAAGCCGCACGCGCGCGACGTCGAAATAGCCGGTCCGCCTCAGACTTTCGGCGCTGATGAGCTCGCGCACGAAGGCCGGCGGCCGAATGAGAAAGCTCTCTGCCAGCGGCGCCCGAAACATTTGCTTTGGCCGTTGTGCCACCGCGTCAGGCAGCACGCGCTGCGCCGCTTGGCGGAGGAGATATTTGTCGCGCAATCCGCGTCTCAACTTCCACCGCGGGTGAAGGCGGGAAGTGAGGGCAATGACGTCCTCATCGAGAAATGGGTAGCGCGCTTCCACTCCGTTGGCCATGGCGACCCTGTCGCCCTTCGGGCCAAGCAGCAGGCCGGCCAACTGAATCTTGTAACCGACATAGAGTGAGCGGTTCAGGGGATGCCATCGGGCCATGCGCGCAAGGTCGAGGTCGAGGTCCTCATATGCAAGACGGCTCCCGAGCTCTTCTTTGAAGCCCGCGCTGAAATACCGGTCTCGTGATGTCGCCACGAGATTATACATCAGGGACTGAGCGTGCGGCCCCCCGATCAGGGCGTCGACGTGCGCAATCTCAGCGAAGCTCAGATTGGGTGCGGCCCATTTGCGTGCCAAACGGCTGAGCAGTGTGCTCGGACGGAAGGCGTCGCCAACGTCGAAAGCCCGCGCAAGTTCGCGTATCTTGAACCAGACATAGCCCGCCAAGGCTTCATCCGCTCCCTCGCCGGTGAGAACAACCTTGTAACCTTCAGAACGCACCGTGCCAGAAAGCGCGAGCAGAGCGGCGCAGGATGTGTCCAGGACCGGGCATTCCGCAGCCTCGGTGAGCGCCGCATAGGAGTCCATGATGCGGCCCGGTCCGGCTTCCACCACGGTCGGGCGGCCGCCGATTGCGCGAGAAGATTCCAACGCACTCTCGAGCTCGTCGAAATCCCGGTCAGGAATTTGTAGCGTAAAGCTCGGCAGCGGACGACCGGCAACGCGCTTCGCGGTGGCGAGGACATACGCGGAGTCCACTCCCCCGCTCAGATAACCGGCAACGGGGACGTCCGCGCGAAGCCTGATCTCGACGGCACGCGCGAACGCTGCCTCGAAGGCCTCGGTCAGCTGGCCGCCCTCCGCGCTGTCTTCTTCGTCGCCCCAGTCGGGGAAGTCTAAATCCCAATATTTGCGTTCGACCGGCGCAGTTGACTTGCCGCGGCTCGGCAATGTGAGCTTCACATAATGGCCAGGCGCCACGGCCTGAACGCCCGCAAATGTGGTGCGGCGTCCGCCGAGCGCGAAAAAGGTGAAAAGATGATCAAGCCCGTGCGGGTCGGCCACCGGCCTCACCGCCCCGGAGTCTATGAGCGCCTTGATCTCGGATGCGAAATAGATGGCGTCGCCCTGACGCGACCAAAACAAAGGACAGATGCCGACGCGGTCTCTCGCCAATATCGCGGTGTGACGCGCGAAATCGATGAGAACGAAGGCGAACTGACCTTTGAGATGGGGAAACAGCCCCTCGCCATGCTCCTCATAGAGGTGAACGATCAGCTCGGAGTCGCTGTGCGTGCCGAAGACATGCCCTCTGGCTTCGAGTTCCGCCCGCCGCTCGGGGAAATCGAAGAATTCTCCGTTGCAGATCACCGCAAGGGTCCGGTCCTCATTGAAAATTGGCTGGTGGCCGTCGTCCACGCCCACGATGCTGAGTCTACGATGCGCAAGTCCGACCCCCGGTGCAAATAGGAAACCGCAATCATCCGGGCCGCGATGCGCCAACGCGGCCGCCATGCGCCGCACCATCAGGCGATCTGGCTCGCGTCGACCCGCGAGGTCGATCAATCCTGCAATGCCGCACATAATTTCCCCGCTCTGTCAGCTTTAATGCACGGCTGAGGCAAGCCTGACAACATCGTGGACCTCTCCCTTCTCAAGGACCGAAATTTCGTCGCCGGTCTGGTTGCAAGCATGGCTTACGCTATCCCCCTCTTCGGCACTATCGCCCTGCTGTCGCAGCGCAGCAATGCCTGCTCGCGCGAAATAACCGATGAATTCCGGGAACAGATTTGGCGTTTCTAGCATCCCGGGTAGCATCGTCGCTCAGGAGGCTTTGCGCGCCGAGACCAGCAAATAAGTCTTGCAGACGCGGGCCATATAGGCGGCCACAAGCTTGCACACCGGCGCCGCGGCAAGGCTTCGCGCCAAACTCATGCGCCCGGCGCGGCGCTCCACGCCCGGCCAACCCGCCAGGTTCTTGCGGAACCCGCCGACGCAAAGACCAGTCGCGTCGGTCACGTCGATTGAGACGAAGCCGGCGGCGGCGAGACGATCACGGTACTCGGCAATGCTCGCGACCCGGTTGGCGCTCGGGATATGCCAGAATTCCTGCAACGCATTGGAAACCGGCCGGAACAAGATGTCGGACAGGACCAGCGACCCGCCCGGCTTGAGCACGCGATGAGCTTCCTTAAAGAATCTGTCGCGGGTGTCGAAATGGAACGCCGCCTCGACGCAGATCACCGTATCAAAAGAATTGTCGGGAAAAGCCATGTCCGTCGCGCTCATGACCTGGAAGTCGCAAGCCGGGACGCGCTTTCGCGCATCGGCAATCTGCTTTTTGGAAATGTTGATGCCGGTGATCATGCCGGGCGGATAAGTCTCGGTCAGCCGCTTGGTGGATGCCCCGAGCCCGCAGGCCACATCGAGAATGCGGCCTCCTGTGTTGGCGCTGCTCGCGGCCAGCCGATCGACCAGCGCATCGCACGCGTCTGCTTGCGACGTCGCCCCTGTCCCCCAATAGCCGAAATTGAAATAGCCGCTGTTGTCGTAATAGCGGCGCTGATAGCGGCCGCGCATGGTGCGGTCATAGACGCGGATCATTCGCTCGCGCGCTGACATTCTCGCCGTCTCCTCTCAGCCGGCTGCCGGCAGGTCGACCAACTCGTGGATCGAGCCGGAAAACGGCGTGCGCCTCGGCGCCGCTTCCTTTTCGCGCAAGATGATTGGCAGACCGGGATAAGGCGTGAGCGTGATGGCGGTGCGATAGTCTATGCGCGCCTGCGGCGCGAGCTCGACGCGATAGCGTGAGAGCGTCGCGGCGAGCGCGATCTTGACCATTTGGTTGCCGAACAGCGTGCCTGAACACATGCGGCTGCCGGCACCGAATACCGGGTATTCGAGGGGCGAGCGCTCCAGGCCCTGCCAGCGCTCCGGCATGAACTTGTAGGGATCGCTGTAGAGCTCCGGCGCGCGGTTGATCAGGTAGGCGCTGATAAGCACACGCATCTCGGCCGGAATGCGCACGCCGCCAAGCTCCGTCTCCGTCCACGACCGCCGGCCTTGTAGCGGCACCGGCGGAAACAGCCGCATGCCTTCCTTGGTCACGCCATCCAGCAATGGCAGTGCGCCGATCTTGTCCATCGAGGGCAGGCCGCCGCCGACCGCGTGATCGATTTCGTCGGTGAGTGCGGCAGCAATCTCGGGATGTTGGGTGAGCAGGACCAGGGTCCAGGCAAAAGCGTTTTGACAGGTTTCATAGGCGGCGCCGAAGGTGAACATGAGAATGCCGCTGATCAGCTTGTTGGAGGGCGGGTCTCCATTCCAGTCCGGATTGTTGACCAGCACCGAGAAAATATCCTTCGGATTGAGATCGCCCCGCTTCTCATCGGCCCATTCATCGATCGCGCGTTGCAGCTTGGGCACGGTGAGCAGCCACTTGATATAGGCGCGGCCTCCCCAGGTGGCGACGACCCCTTGGTTGATCATTTTGGCAATCGGCAGCGCGCGGGCGCGGTCGGCGCCGAACAGCAGGCTGATGGCGAAATCCTCCATCAAGCCGTTAGCCAGCGGCATGAAATCGGTCGGACGGTTGCGCGGCCAGGCGTCGACGGTCCGCTTGGCGATCGCGGCCATGTCCGGGCTCATGCCGGCCACCGCAGGCTTGCTCAAAGGCAGCGAGAGCAGCCGGCGGTAATGCGTGGCCGGCGCGCCGCGTAAGCGCGGCACGGCATATCTGAGCGATCCCGCGCCGGGCCTGACCGTGCGCCAGGCGTCCGAATTCAAAATCACCGTGCGGTAAAGCCCGGGGTCGGCGATGCAGGACAAAATTTGTGGGCGTCGGCGGGTCGAGTGCGGATATTGGAGGATGACATAGCGCCCGTTCTTGGCGTGCAAGCGCCTTGTGGCCGAAATCGGGTTCCTCAGAATTTCAGTTAGGACCGGCAGCGAACGCAACCGCCCAAAATAAGCCGGATTGACTGCCTCGGCACCCATCGAACGCCGCATCCCTTACGCTGGTAACAAGCACCCTCGGCGGAGGCTGTGTTTGGCGACGGGCCGCGCGCCCTAGGCCACACACAACACACACGCGCTCGGGACAAGGTGCCCGCCCAGTGAAGTGCGGTCAACAAGCCGATCCACCAAATTAAGGCAGCGGCTTAATTGCCAGCGTAGATTGTGAGCGAACATGAGGCGGCTGACGAGAGAACGGATATTTCGCGCCCGCTCCGCGAAGAACGCCTGCCAATCTAACGGGCCTCGGTAAAGCGGCCATAGGCCCGGATCGCCGCATAGGCGAGAAGGCACAGAATGAGCAAGCCGGCGATCGCGGCCAGCACGCTGTAAACGATCGGCATGCGGCTGGCGCCGGCAAACCCGAGCATGTCATAGGCCCGCACGGTCCAGACCACGATCAGGGCAATGCCAGTCGCGAGCAATGTCGCGGCCACTACAAGCGCCCATCGATTGATCCGGCGGCGGCGTTCGAGCGTGGCGCTAAACATGCCGGACCGTAGCACGTCCGGCTGGCGGACCTAAGGCCCGGTATGGCGTGTCCGGGTTCGCGCGTCAGATCACGCCGGCTTTGTCATCACCGCGTAGTCGGCATACCCGCGATAGAGGTGCCTGAATTCCAGCCGAGCGCCGGTGTCGCTCGCCAGTTTGGTGAGTTCCGGCTCCAGGTCCGCCCGCGGATGCACGGAGAATTGACGCAACCACGCGAACAACACCGCCTTGAACCATTGGGGCCAAGCCTCCTGCTGACCAAAGTCCAAAAGGTGCAATCGGCCGCCGGGACCGACAGCTTGGAGCGCCTGCGGCAGCACTTGCCGCCATTGGGGGATCATTGAGAGAGCATAAGAGATGAACACGCGGCCCACATGCCTCTCGCCGCACAATTCCGATAGTTCGAACGCTGTTGCGTCCGCCTGATGCACATCGATGCGATCGGAAAGCCCTGCCCGCGCGATCGACCTGCGCGCCGTCTCAAGCATTGCGGGCGAGATGTCGAAACCGACGAAGCGCGCGTTCGGACAGCACCGCGCCGCATGGATGAGGTTTCGGCCGGTGCCGCAGCCAATTTCGAGAACCGTCGATCCGTCATCGGGCTGCAACTCATCGAGCAATCGATCGCGCCCAAGCAAATAGTATTTACGTGTCGCGTCGTAAATGTAGCGCTGATATTTGTAGATGCCGTCCATGTGATGGGCGGCATCCAGCGTCGCGCCAATCACGCTGCCGCCTCCGCCGGCTGGTAAACATAGAGGTGGAAACCGCCGTAAATGGACGACCGGTCCTTCGCCGTCAGCGCGCGACACGTCTTTGCGTCATAGGTGAACTTCGACAGGATCGAGTCCGGTACACGGCCCGGGAGAATGCTGTCTTCGCCGGCGGTGCGGAAGATCACCCGCGCACCCGGACGCGCCGTCCGCTCGATCTGGCGCCACAGATCGTTCAGAATTTCGTCGCTCATCCAATCCTGTGCGTCCAGCAGCACGTAAGCATCGAGTGATGTGTCTCCCTTAGAGGCGAGATACTCGGTGAGCGAGCAGTGCTGCACATCGACGTCACCGATCCGAGCACGCAAATTATCGAAATTCTCCCGCAGCAGATAGGGCGGCAGAGGTCCGGCGCCGTAGCGCCGGCCGAAGGCTTGCCATGCGAAGTAGTTGTCGGAGAGATCGAAACCGCATGCCAGCCGCTCTAAACGCTGACGCAGCACGTTCGACATGTGGGTCTCGTTGCCTTTCAGGACATCGAACTGCGATGGCGGGATACCGAGTCCGAACAAGGCCGACGGCTTGTTGAGTAGCCAACGGATGTGCCGCTTCTCGAACAGTGGGGCGAGCTCGCTCTCGAAGATCTGGCGCTGCTCTTCGAGACTCTTGGCGGCGAGGATTTTTCTGGGGTTGCACCCGTGCATCCGCGCCAGCAGATGGCCCGCGCCAATGAAGGTGCCCAGCAGGCCGTGCCGATAAAGATTGCGGCGGAAATAGCCAATCCGCCGGCGGCCGAGCAGATTGCGCGTTTCCCAATAGCGCCGCGACGTCTCATCGAGATTCGGCCGGATATAGTCCTTATAGGCGCGCACGTTCTCATGCGCATCGGCCTCGGCCAAAAAACGGTGGAGCGCGCGGTAGTCCAGCAGGTTCCGGATCGCCGCAAGCTTCAGTCTGTTCAGCGCCACGTGCGCCGGATTGAGATCGATGGCCGTGATTCGGATCGGGGCCGTGGCGAGATAGCTCAGAATATTGCAGCCGCCCGACGCAATCGCGACCAGGTGTTCGCCTTGCTTAAGGGACAAAGCTTCCAGGTCTACCAGCGGATCTTCCCAGATTTGCGGATAGACGAGCCCGGAAAACGCCAGCGTGAACAGCCGCTCCTGGATGCCTCGCTTGGAAATCGGCTTGTGGCGGTGCACCGCCTGCCGCAGCCGTTTGTTCTTGCTTCGACGCCGTTGCTGCGTCCCATCTTGATAATTGACGCCGCCGGCGCAAGTCGCCCCGGACTCTGCCCGGTTCCGGGCAAGAAAAGTGAACCGCATGCTTTCGCCCCCGTTGTGAGTCGCGAAATCCAAGCATCACGACATTTTCATATCCGGATTGTGACAAGGGAGGCCCGTTCTGAAAGCAGCCCCCTGCTTTGGGCCATGAGCGGATAGTGAGGCCCGGTTTGGCGATGTGCGGTTTGTGCCTGAAAGCCGAAAGGTCTCGGCGCCGAAATCATTCCGCACCGCATCATAAGCGGATATTCCGGGTTGACACCGAAGCTCCCACGGGTTGGCTACGGATGCTTTTCTTTTCGCCCGCTTTCCACGGAGCAAGAATGCCGCGCAAGCTCGCCCTCCACTGGCAAATCCTGATCGCCATCGTGCTCGCGGCCATTGTCGGGTCGATCGTCAAGCACTTCACCACCGACGCCGCCACACCGGCCTTCCTCGGCGTCAGCTATGTCTCGATGTTCAAGTTTGTCGGCGAGATCTTTCTGAACGCCTTGAAAATGATCATCGTGCCCCTGATCACATCGTCGATCATCGTCGGCGTTGCCGGCATCGGGTCGGGCGGCAATATCGGCGCGCTTGGCGGGCGGACCCTGCTGTTTTACGCCGTCACGACGCTGGCCGCGATCCTGATCGGCCTGTTCGTCATCAATACCGTCGCGCCCGGCTATGTCGACGGCAAGCCCGCGGGCGACATCCTGGCGCTCGAGGCGCCGGCCGCGGACATCGGCGCGAAGATCGAAGGCAAAGGCGCCGGCGACGTCGTGGACGTGTTCAAGCGCATGGTGCCGCCCAATATCGTCAAGGCGGCGGCCGAGGGTCAGATGTTGGGTTTGATCTTCTTTTCCCTCCTGTTCGGCTACTTCATGACTCATCTGTCGCACGACTATGCCGAGCCGTTGTTCAAGTTCTGGAATGGCGTGTTTCACGTCATGATGAAGATCACCGAGCTCATTATGAAATTTGCGCCGATTGGCGTGTTCGGCCTGGTCGCCGCGGTGATTGCCGAGACAGGGTTTGCGGCGGCACAGCCGCTCGCCGTCTTCGCGCTCGCCGTGGTCGCGGCGCTTCTGTTGCACTCGCTGATCACGCTGCCTTTGCTGTTGCGGTTCGTCGGCCGGGTCAAACCGTTTGCGACCATGCGCGCCATGGCCCCGGCCCTGCTCACCGCCTTCTCGACCTCTTCGTCGTCGGCGACCTTGCCGGTGACCATGGACACGATCGAAGAGAAAGTCGGCGTGTCGAACGAGGTGTCGAGCTTCGTGCTGCCGCTCGGGGCTACGGTCAACATGAACGGAACCGCGCTCTATGAATGCGCCGCGGCCATGTTCCTGGCGCAGGCCTATGGGCTGGAGCTCAGTCTCGGCGTGCAGTTCACGGTCGTCACCATTGCGCTTCTGACCTCGATCGGCGTTGCCGGCGTGCCCTCGGCCTCGCTGGTGGCGATCGCCATCATTCTCGCCGCAATCGGTTTGCCGGTGGAAGCGATCGGCGTTCTCTTGGTGTTCGACCGCGTGCTCGATATGTGCCGCACCAGCGTGAATATCTGGGGCGATGCCTGTTGCGCCACCATCATCGCCAGACTCAGGGGCGAGACAACCAAGGTCGATATCGGCGGCGGGCGAAAGCGCTAATATGCGAGTGCGTTCTATTTGCCGACATCAAGCTCGTCGGCACGCCTATCCGCTCAGTGCCAAGAGCTGAAGCGACGCGCAAGGCGGCATACGCATTCTTCGGTCAGCCGGGAAGAGCCTCTGGCAGGCCACAGCCAGGCTTAGGACTCTCCAGGCAGGCCTTGATACGCTCGATTTGATCGGCATTCCCGCATTGGCCGTCCGCGTAACCGTCAAGCACGTGACGGGACGTTTTCGACAGCACCCAACCCAGCGGTGCGCTACCCGCAGGCACTTTGCACTGACCAAAATGGAAATAGGCGCCACCCATGCGTTGGGCTTGTGCCGCAAGGTTCAGGAACGCCTGCCTGCCGAGGGCACCGCGTAGATTCAGCATCGTTACCATTGGCTTGAACATCTGATGCCCACCGGGTGTACTCGTGCCAATATAAGGTTGCTCGTGCCAATCATCTTGCGGGCGCAAAAATTCAGGATCGCTGGTGATCTGGATGACAATCGGCACCAAGTTGTTTTTTTTGAATACCGGTTCAAGTTCCGACAAGATCTGCGTCAAGGTTATCGCGCCAAAATTATCGAAATAACCACCGTCAACAACACTTCGCACTGTGCCATGCTCATCGATTTTTGCTCTGCCTGAAGGCCCAACGAGCGGAAATCGAGCACTGACGTTAGCAGCAGAACTGGCAACAAGATCCCGTTTCTCGCTCTTCAAAATATCGGCAATGTCGGCGATGTGGCAGTGACGCGCGTTCCTGCAGTCAAGCCTGAGGCTGCTCGCCACCGCCCGGCTTCCGCTCTCGACAATCGTGCCGTTCAGGATCAGGGCGGGCCATCCAGGGCTATCTTGCCAAAGCTCGAGAAAGCCGTTTTCGAGACTGACCGGACAAGGCTTAGCCTCCCCGGAGTCCTCCTTAGGGAGTACACGATTGCACGCCTGTTCGAAGGACTTTGACCACGCTCGTTCCAGAGCTTCAGCCCGATCGGACAATGGCAATCCAGGGATCAAGTCGCGTATGAACATCGACGCGAGGGTCGGCGAAAGGAAGTCGCCGGAGGCAGCCGACTTGGCGATCTCCTTGATGCTCTCCTTGTCATCGGGGGCCGCAGTCAGCGCGGCGCGATAGAAGAGCGCGCCGACGGAGCCTCCCGACACGCCGCTTATGAGGAACAATTGCTTGTCGAAGTCCGGTATGGTTGCGTTCAGCTCGCCCAGCACACTTGCGGTCCAATAGGCAGCCCGGCTGGCGCCCCCGGCCGTGGCGACGAAAACAACCGGTTGCGGTTGCGCCGAGTTGCCTCCCTCATCGCTGGCCACGAATTTATCGAGGAGGTCGGAGGGAGTTGCTCTGGCATCGACAGCCTTCTCGGTATCTTTCAGGAAACGCATATAGTGGGCGTCCAGAAAGCTCAGCGCGAGCGCCACGCATACCAGAATCAAAAACCAGGGAAAATTCGACACCCTGTTCAGCATGACGATGCCGGTCCCGATGATCAGCATGACCGTCAGCGCCAGCATTGCGACCGCGAAGGGTCCGAAAATCTCGCCAAACCCCAGAGGCCAGACTGCGGCGGCAATCACGCTCACAACAACAATGGCGCCGAGTACCTTCAGTGCAAACAAAACAAACCGGCCGAACCGTTCCGTGAGGTCTGACCAATTCGTCGCCGGGTTTCTCACATTCCCCGTTCTCTTATCCAGCTTTCTCGCCACGTGATGAATGGCTCCGCCCGTTTGAGCGAGCGGCCAAAGGTTTCTTTCGGATGCCCATTGAGCCGCTTTAGCAATTATTTTCTGGACGCTGGGGATGAAGGGAATGAACATGAGGGCTATCGTCAGCGCTATTGCGAGACAGATAAGCGCGTTATCGATACCGTCTCTGCCGGCGAAGACAACAAACCCCGCAGCAACGATCAATGGCACAAGGAGTCCAAGAAAGCGGGGTGCCCACTCACGCACGCAATAAATATTGGCAACACGCCGGTCGGCATCTGCAATCGCCTCTGGGGACCCTCCTTCGAAAGGTGGACGGGGAAACAGCCTTCGATAATGATCGAGCGTCTCCTCTTCCTTCTCGAAACGGAAGACCGACGAAATCCGGCACGCTGTCCAAACCAATACTGCAAAGCAGAATGTTGCGGCGTAGAACCAGATATGCGCCCAAGGATCGTCTGCTGGGTCCGCAAGTCCGTACTCAAGCAGCACGTCGCGGCCCTGCTGCGACCATGGTTCGAACAGAAGCGCGAAGAGGATCGCAACGGTGAGGAGTCCGGCTCGAGATGGTTTCAAGCCGACCCACAAATCGTGGGTTCGGGACCGCAACCATCCCATCAACATGACGAGCGCCGACTGAACCCATTCAGTCAAGTTGCTGATCATTTCCTGCCCCTGTAGCCCAGCCACTCACAGGGATAGTCACACTACGTATTATATCACAGCACGACAACTAGGACTATGACCATCATCGCCAGGCTCAGGGGCGAAAAAACCAAGGTCGATATCGGCGGCGGGCAAAAGAGCTAATGCGCCAATGTTCGCATTGTCTCGCGCGTCATGGGTTCTTTTGCTCTGGAACTTCGCGCCGCAACGCCTCGATCAGTGTGGGCAGGGCCCGGTCATTTGGAATGATCTTCAATAATCGCTCGGCATAATCGAGCGCCGCCGCGTTGTCTCCTTGACTGCGGCTGGCGCGTATCAGCGCCGTGAGGGTATCGCGGTCTCCCGGATGCCGCGCCAGGTTCTGTTTGAGAACCGTCATGGCTTCGGGGCGGCGATCGGCCGAATCCAACCCGACCGCGTAGACATAGGCGTATCTCGCATTATCGGGCGCCAGCTCCGCCGCCCGGCGCAATTCCTCGAGCGCTTCGTCCGGCCGCTTGAGACGCACGAGCGCAAGCCCGAGAGCATGATGCAAGCCGCCGTCTTGGGGCGAGGTCTCGATCGCCCGGCGCAAGAGCTTTTCCGCATCCTCCTCGCGGCCAAGCTGGCGATAAAGGTCGGCCAGGTTTGCCGCCGCCGGCGCAAACGCAGGACTTAAGCGAAGCGCCGCCTTGTATTCGGCCTCGGCTTCCGCCGTCTGGCCGCGCCGGACATAAAAGGTCCCTAGCATGGCACGCGACTCGGGCCGGTCGGCATTGAGACGCTGAGCGGCGATGAATTCTTCGCTGGCGCGGTTGAGCCGGTTGCGGTCCTCACCCGTCAACTGTCCGGCCGGTACGCCTGCGAGCAGATAGGCGGCGCGAATGCGCACGCCGCGCACCGGATCGGAGAGCAGCGGCGAGGCCAGCGGCCAGAGCTGGCCTGCCGGCAGAGTCTCAAGCATATCGAGGGACCCGAGGCGAACTTGCGGGTCGGGATCGGCAAGCCCTTTCTTGGCGATGATCAGATTGGACGGCGACAGATAGGCGGCAAGCTCGGTAAG
>Ga0315534_1000873_pt1 | contig 21179 bp, 19 predicted proteins | sample SalMarSW160240MG_FD_203094 | JGI IMG/M metagenome (GOLD analysis project Ga0315534, IMG submission 203094) | Salt marsh sediment microbial communities from the Plum Island Ecosystem LTER, Massachusetts, United States - Salt Marsh Sediment SW1602-40 ... | reverse complement strand
CGGCCACGAGTCGACAGCCAAAATTTCCTTGCTGGGACAGTCGTTAACCATTCGTAAACGCCTTTGGGGAACATTGCATTAACCATTCCAGTACGGCAGCCCCCTATGGACGCTCTCAGCACGCCTGGCAGAACAACCTCCAACCTCGCCGACGCTCGCAATGACACCGGGCGTACGGCATTTTGCGGGCCCTACGTGCTGTCCGCGATTACTGGCTATCCAATCAGTAAAATAGAGGATGTGATCCGCGCAGGCCGCAATACTCAGCGCAAGAATGTTGTTAAGGGGACCGGCAGCGATGAAGTTGAAGCAGCTCTTTCCCAGTTCGGTTATGCGATGGCGCTCAAAGAGGATTTCATGCCGCGCCCGCGCAAGGAGCGACCAACGCTTTGGAGCTGGATGCAAAAACCACGCAATGCGTGGAAGCACTACATTCTTGCCATTCATAAGGGAAAAGAAGGCCACTGGATTCTCGTGAAAGGGGTCAAGATGTGCGACACATACACGGAAGGCCAATGGACTTTTGTGGTCGACGGTCCCCATCGGGGTGCGCGCATCATGGAGGTCTTCGAGGTGAGTAAGGCTCTCCCCTAAATGACATGGTGCTGAGGCGTGCTTATGCGAAAGATTACAGCGCTTACGCTGTTTGTTGCGGCGCTCACGACGGGGCATGTCCTTCTTCCCGTTTCGCTTGCCGCCGACGACGCAGAGACCATCGAGTCCTGCATAAGAACCCAAAGCCAATCCCAGCAGAGCACTTATGAGTGTATCGGGCGCGCCTCTCGGAGCTGCATGGAAAAGCCTGGTGGTGATACGACGGCCGGTATGTCCCAGTGCCTTACAAGCGAAACAGCCGTCTGGGACCAAATGCTCAACGATGATTACCAGAAATTGCTCGCAGCGCTCTCCGAGAAGGGAGCAGACCAAACGCGCAAGGCCCAGCGACTCTGGGTGCAAATGCGCGATGTCGACTGCGAGCTGGCCTATGTTATCTATGAAGGCGGTACGATCGCGAGGCCGACGGCCGCAAACTGCCGGCTTGATCGCACAGCAACACGAGCCCTGCAGATCCGTCAATGGCGGGAGTTGGCGAACTACGAGTAACGCCCTATGGATGTCTGCCGGACGGTTAGCAACACTAACTCGCCTTGAGAACCGAGACGAAAGAAGGGCCAAGCCATGTCGCCTCCACACATCCTGCTGGGCATCCTCGTGCTGGGGCTGATTGCGTCGCTGCCCTACTGGCCCTTCAGCCGCAAATGGGGCTGGTATCCCTCAAGCGTGATCGGCTTTGTCTTGATGGTCCTGGTCGTCACTGACGTGCTGAGCCACGTCTTTGTTTGAGCCGGCGTCAGTCTTTCGCGCGCTCCACATAGGAACCATCAGCCGTCATGACGACAACGCGCGTGCCTGCCGAAATGTGTGGAGGCACCATGATCTTCGCGCCGTTTGAGAGCACAGCCGGCTTATAGGATGACGAAGCTGTTTGTCCTTTGACGACGGGATCAGCCTCAATGATCTCAAGCGATACCCTTTGGGGCAACACCACAGAAATCGCGGTGCCTTCGTGCAGTGACACCATGACCGGCATGTTCTCCTGAAGCCACTGCGCCTGGTCACCAACCACATCCTTCGACACCGTGATCTGGTCAAACGTCTCAGGGTGCATGAAGGTGTAGCCCGTATCGTCCTCGTAGAGGTAGTTGTATTCCTTCTCGTCCAGATAGGCCCGCTCCACCTGGTCGGTCGTGCGATAGCGCTCCGTCACCTTCACCCCATCGGAAATACGCCGCAATTCCAAATGCGTGACGGGCGTGCCCTTGCCGGGATGAATATTCTCCGCATTCAATACGACCGCTAGCTTGCCATCGAGATCGAGCACATTGCCTTTGCGCACGGAACTGGCCATGACTTTGGACACTACATATTCTCCGTTGTAGGAGGCCGCCGCCAGCGTCTGCCGCACCAGCTGGGCCAATAGGTGGGGAATCTTGGGCCCCTCTTACTCTTTCCCGCCAGGAAGGCCAAGCTTCTGGGAAAAATCGTCAAAACGGCACGTTTCAAATCACCTTATGACTAACCATTCTAAAGACAGACCTTGGTGGGATCGGGAACGGCATGCCGACCGGCATCCCTTCCTGAGATCGCGCGCGCGCATTACGAGCGCAATCCGCGGATGGTTTGAGTCTCAGGGGTTTATCGAAGTTGAGACGGCCTGCCTGCAGACGTCTCCGGGAAACGAGGCGCACTTGCACGCCTTTAGGACCGAGCTCGTCGGAACGGACGACAACCGCCAATCGCTCTATCTGCACACCTCCCCCGAAATTGCCTGCAAGAAACTCTTAGCCGCAGGGGAAACGAAGATTTTTTCGTTGGGTCCGGTATTTCGCAATCGGGAGCGGGGGCCGCTGCATGCGCCGGAATTCACCATGCTCGAATGGTATCGCGTTGGGGCGGCTTACGATGAGGTCATGAGCGATTGCGCCTCGCTGCTGAAACTCGCCGCCGAGACAGCCGACAATCGTTTTGTTTCGTTCCGTGGCGTAACATCCAATCCCCGCACCACTCCCGAACAGATCACAGTCGCGCAGGCCTTCAGTCGCTATACCGGGATCGACATTCTGGCGACCATCTCCGGGGACGGGAACGATCGTGACCACTTCGCCGCGATGGCGGAGGTCGCCGGAATTACCTCACGCGCCGATGATACCTGGTCAGATGTTTTCTCGAAGGTACTCACGGCATTCATCGAACCTAAGCTCGGCAATGGTCGCCCCACCATTCTTACTGAGTATCCGGTGAGTGAAGCAGCCCTTGCTCGGACTTGCATGCATGATGCCCGATTGTCAGAGCGTTTCGAGCTCTACTGCTGCGGCGTTGAACTCGCGAACGGGTACGGCGAACTGACCGATCCGGTCGAGCAGCGAAAACGGATGGAAGCGGAGATGGCAAAAAAAGAAGAACGCTATGGCGAACGCTATCCACTGGACGAAGACTTTCTGGCGGCACTTGCCCACATGCCGCCGGCCTCGGGCTGTGCGCTGGGCTTCGATCGCCTCGTCATGCTCGCCACTGGGGCAACGCACATCGATCAAGTGATCTGGACGCCGCTGAACGGCACATGATCTGCCCGTGCAGCCGGTCGACTAGTCCCGGCGATCCAGAAGGAGCTGCGCGTGCGTGCGGTTGGTGATGCGCGGCAAGCCCACGACATAGCAAGCCCCCCACGCAAAGTCGGTAATCAGAAACAATATGGTTGCTAGGATTCCGACGTAAGTAAACCCGTAGGCAAGCAGGATCACCACGGCAGCAAATCGGAGAATTGCTTCCCAATAGATGAACGCAGCGTACTGGTTCACATTCCGAGAGCTCAAAATCAGTACCGCCGAGGTGTACCAGAGAAGCGCTGCCGCGATCCAAGGCCAGAATGGATTGGGTATTTTCAGTCCCAAATGTTGATTGATGGCAGGTGTAACTAGAATAATTCCGAGGCCGATATTCCAGATCCCTGACCAAAAAACCAATCGATCAAATCTCATGATGTCATCCTCTTGGTCCTGCCCAACCCGAAATATTGAGACCGTCGTTGCGTCATCGCTATCATATTTTGGATTGGCCAGCGCCGCGCTGTTCAGCTGTTGTTGCCCACATGTGCAGCGTTCGACCTCGCCGTACCTTGCAAACGCTGCTCAACCGTGGCCAATCAATGGGCCCCAACTCTTTGATAGTGCCAAACCATGACAGCCTTTCGCCAAACGTTGAAGACAGCCAACGATCTAGCCGACGCCGGCCTTGTTCCGCCTGAGCGTACATCGGACATTGCGGATGTCGCCGAGCGCTACGCGGTGGCAGTACCGCCGGCCATGGCAACGCTTATTGATACCTCCGACCCCAATGACCCCATCGCGCGACAGTTCATACCGGATCGCCGGGAGCTGGACCGCCATCCGATTGAAAATGAAGACCCCATAGGCGATGACCTCAAGAGCCCGGTTCCTGGAATTGTCCATCGCTATCGCGACCGAGTCCTATTGAAGCTCGTCAGCGTTTGCCCGGTCTACTGCCGCTTCTGTTTTCGCCGCGAACGCGTGGGACCCGGCAACGCCCCGGCGCTCTCTGATTCCGAACTCGCAACTGCTCTTGCTTACATTCGTGAGCACTCAGAGATATGGGAGGTCATTCTCACCGGCGGGGATCCGCTCGTCCTGTCCCCGCGTCGGGTTGCACAGATCACGGCCGAGCTCGACTCCATCGCGCACGTCAAGATCCTGCGTTGGCATACGCGCGTTCCCGCTGTTGCGCCTGAACGCGTCACTGATGCGCTCGTCAACGCCCTGCGCTCATCTTCGAAGACGGTCTACGTTTCGCTGCACGCAAATCACCCCCGCGAGATGACGGAAGCAGCGCGGGAAGCGTGCGCCCGTGTGATAGAGTCCGGCATCGCCATGGTTAGCCAGACCGTTCTGCTTAAGGGCGTAAACAATGACGTGGCCACGCTCGAAGCGCTGATGCGCGCCTTCGTCGAGACGCGTGTGAAGCCGTACTACTTGCACCATGGCGACTTGGCGCCCGGCACTGCGCACTTCCGCACAACAATTGCAGAGGGCCAGGAACTGATGCGTCAGTTGCGGACACGCCTTTCCGGACTGGCGTTGCCCACCTACGTACTCGACATTCCCGGCGCGCACGGCAAAGTGCCGATCGGGCCGCAATTTCTCTCCGCATCGGCAAACAGTTACGCCGTCGTCGATACCCACAGCCAGGTGCACGCCTATGCGGACTGCTGTGCCCTTCCCCACGCCAATCAAACCTAAGGCTGCTTGCTTGCCACTCTGACCTGGGTCAGACTGCCGCACGAGATAAGGCAGCCTAAGTCCCGCAAAGGGATACGACGGGAGGAACGTCATGAACGAGCAACTCAAGCGGAAAACTTTCTTCGGGGCCTGCCCGCACGACTGCCCCGACACGTGCGCCATGATCTACGAGGTGGATGACGGCAAGCTCGTCAACGTCAAAGGCAACAAGGACCATCCCATCACGCGTGGCACCCTGTGCGTGAAGCTCAAAGATTTCCACGACCACCACCACAATCCCGACCGGCTGATGTATCCGCTGCGTCGCTCAGGCCCAAAAGGCTCCGGTCAATATGAACGGATCACTTGGGAGGAAGCGATTTCCGAGATCGGCCAGCGCTGGCGCGAGATCATCGCCAAGTACGGTCCTCAAGCGATCATGCCGCAGAGCTATCTGGGCAACATGGGCCTCGTGCAAGGCATCAACTCAGGCGACCCATTCTTCAACCGGCTCGGATCGACCGTCAACGAGAAGACCTACTGCACGTCCGGTTCGTCGACCGCATGGCTGATGACGAATGGGCCGACGGGCGGCGTCGACCCGGAAAGCTTCGTGCACTCCAAATATATTGTCATCTGGGCGTGTAACTCGATCTCGACCAACCTACATCACTGGCCCTTCGTTCTCGAAGCGCAGAAACGTGGCGCCAAGGTCGTCGTCATCGATCCCTACAGGTCACGCACCGCAAAGGCCAGCGACTGGCACATCTGCCCCAAGCCCGGAACCGACGGCGCACTCGCCATGGGCTTCATCAACTCGATGATCGAGCAGGGCCTGGTCGATCAGGACTACGTCGACAACTACACCGTCGGCTATCCGGAACTGAAGGAGCGCGCTGGGGAATTCACACCGGAATACGTGGAAAAGGTCACGGGCGTGAAGGCTGCAGATGTCACAAAATTCGCCTGCGAGTTCGCAACCTCGCAACCCTCCGCCATTCGTATCGGCGTGGCGATCGAACGCTCCGCCGGCGGCGCACAGGCCTCACGCGCCATTTATTGTTTGCCCGCCCTTGCGGGCTCATGGCGTCACGTGGGCGGTGGTGTGCTGCAGCTCCCGCTTTGGGAATTTCCGGTCGATTGGGTCAAGGCTGCGCGGCCCGATTTCATCAAACCCGGAACCCGCGTCGTCAACAATCTACGGCTTGGAGTGGCGCTCACCGGCGAGATGAAGCTCGATCCGCCGATCAAGAGCCTATTCGTATTCTGCACGAATCCAGTCAGCCAGTCGCCCGAGACCAACAAGATTGTCGAGGGCTTGAAACGCGAGGACCTGTTCACGGTCGTTGCCGAGCATTTCATTACCGACACGGCAAAGTACGCCGACATCATTCTTCCCTCTGCCATGGCGGGCGAAGCCGAGGACATGATGTGGTCGTGGGGGCACTTCTACTTCACGTACAATGAAAAGGCCGTGGACCCGCCGGGTGAGTGCAAGCCGACCAGCGACATGTGGCGGCTGCTCGCCGAGGAGATGGGATTTGACGACCCCGTCTTCAAGATGACCGACTCTGAGCTTTGCGCCGCCTACATCAATTGGGACGATCCCAAGATGGGCGGGATCGACATGGACTACATCAAGGAGCACGGGTACTTCCGGATTGACGTCGGCAGTCCCGATAACCGAGTACCACATGCGAAAGGCAATTTTCCAACGCCGTCCGGCAAAGTCGAAATGCTGCTCACCGACGCCAAGAACTTCGTCGCCGGGCCGTTCCGCGCCATGTACGATGGCGACCAGGACGGTTCACCCGTCGATCCACTGCCGGGCTACGTGCCGGTGCGCGAGTCGCCCGAGACGAACTCGGACCTCGCCAAAATTTATCCGCTCAATATCATCTCACCGAAAAGCCACGGATTCTTGAACTCGTGCTACGCCAACGAGCCGCACAAGATCAGAGGTCAAGGCGAACAGTTCGTACTGATCTCGCCTGCCGACGCTGCCACCCGGAACATTCGCGAAGGCGATCCCGTCCGCGTTCAGAATGCACGCGGCGACTTCCAAGGCGTGGCACGTGTGACCGACGACGTGAATCCCGGCATCGTGGTTGCGACGCTCGGCTACTGGCGCTCGCTCAACCGCTCGGACGGATCGGTAAATTCGATCTCTTCGGACGCCTGGTCGGGCCTGGGACGCGCGCCAACGTTTTCCGACAACCTCGTTGAGGTCACGCGCGTAAACTGATCCGGTTCATCCCGGCGTTCAGCACAGGAAGGGCCGCTCCTCTCCCTTAGGGCTTTAAGGGGCGGCCTTTGCCTACAACAATTCTGTTTGCCGCTAGCTGCTTAAGTTCTGGGCATGCCCAAGAAGCAGGCCCAAACACTTGAAATGCGCGTGCTTTCAATGATAGCTGTCGCCCCATCCGCGAAATCTCATAAGAACAAACTCCAGGGAACGCCACACAATGAGCCTTCAGCCTGCCGTATCGCCGCAAGTCGCCTCCGATCGGGCACCCACGACCAACCCAAAGGTTCTGCAATTCGTCGAGGAGGCGAAAGCTCTCTTCAAGCCCGACGATGTCTATTGGTGCTACGGCTCGAAAGAAGAGTACCAGGCCATGCTCAAGACCCTGGTCGATGGCGGTACCGCCCTGTGGCTGAACGAGGAGAAGCGGCCGAACTCCATCCTGGTGCGCTCTGACCCTAAGGACGTCGCCCGCGTCGAGGACCAGACCTACATCTGCTCGGAGAAGAAAGAAGACGCCGGGCCCACCAACAATTGGGCTGACCCCGCCGAGATGAAGGCGACGATGGGCAAGCTGTACGACGGCGCCATGCAGGGCCGGACCATGTATGTCATGCCCTACTCCATGGGCCCTGTCGGCTCGCCCATCGCCGGCATCGGCGTGATGATCACAGACAGCGCCTACGCGACCGCCAATATGCACATCATGACGCGCGTGGACTCAAAGGTTTGGGACGCGCTCGGCCAGTCGGACGACTTCGTGCGCGGCATGCACACGGTCGGCGCGCCACTGACCTCGGACAAGCAGGCCGATGTGCCCTGGCCGTGCAACGAGACCAAGTACATCTCGCACTTCCCCGAGACGCGCGAGATCTGGTCCTACGGTTCGGGGTATGGCGGCAACGCACTGCTCGGCAAGAAATGTCACGCGCTGCGCATCGCGAGCGTGAAGGCGCGTGACGAGGGCTGGATGGCCGAGCACATGCTCATCCTCAAGCTCACCAACCCGGAAGGCGACGTGAAGTACATGGCGGCGGCCTTTCCCTCTGCCTGCGGCAAGACCAACCTCGCCATGCTCAACCCGACGATTCCCGGCTGGAAAGCCGAATGCATCGGTGACGACATCTGCTGGATGAAGTTCGGTGAGGACGGGCGCCTCTATGCGATCAATCCGGAGACCGGCTTCTTCGGTGTGGCGCCAGGCACGTCGGAGGCATCGAACCTCAACGCCATGAAGGCGCTCGACAAGAACTGCATCTACTCCAACGTGGCACTCACCGATGACGGCGACGTCTGGTGGGAGGGCATGACGAAGGAGCCTCCGGCACACGCCGTCGACTGGCTGCGCCGCTCTTGGACCCCAGAATCAAGCCGCACTGCGGCGCATCCCAACGCGCGCTTCACTGCGCCGGCTGGCCAGTGTCCGGTCATCGCGCCGGAGTGGGAGGATCCAAAGGGCGTGCCGATCGACGCCATTCTGTTCGGCGGCCGCCGCGCTTCCGTGGTGCCGCTCGCGGTCGAAGCGCAGGACTGGAAACAGGGAACATTCCTCGGCTCCATCATGGCGTCGGAGAAGACCGCCGCTGCTGCGGACGCGAAGGGCGACATCCGCCGCGACCCGATGGCCATGCTGCCCTTCTGCGGCTACCACATGGGCGACTACTTCGCGCACTGGCTGAAGATGGGCGAGAAGGGCGGCGACAAGATGCCGAAGATCTTCTACGTCAATTGGTTCCGCAAGAGCCCCGAGGGCAAGTTCCTTTGGCCAGGCTTTGCCGAAAACTCCCGCGTTCTGAAGTGGATCTTCGAGCGTTGCAACGGCACGACCGATGCGGCCGACACGCCGATCGGCAAAGTGCCGACGCAAGACGCGCTCGACACCAACGGTCTCGACGTTGCACAGGCCGACCTCGAGGAACTGCTCAAGGTCGACACCAACGGGTGGAAGGAAGAGCTCCCATTGATCAAGGAGCACTTTGCCATCTTTGGCGACAAGCTGCCGAGCGGCCTGAAGGACGAGCTAGATGCGCTGGAGAAGCGGTTAGGCTAAGCGAACCCGCGCGATCAGAACGACAAGCGGCCGCGCGGATCACCCCGCGCGGCCGTTCTCGTATCGCTATTCGGCGCTCACTGAAAAATGCGGATCAATAAGGACCGCGGGACGCGATGCTATCGATCACAGAATCGAGCTCACCAATGCGCCGGTCATAGAGCTTATTCAAACACCTGAACCGCGCACCGCACGCTTCACGTTCCTTCAACCATGCGCGCTGCTTGTCTTGTATGTCGCCGCGCTGCCCCATGGCGACGAGCGCTGTCGCAACACCATAAAGCGCCGCCATGTGGGCTTCCTTCTGCCCAAGGTCATAGGATTTGCAGATCTCGCGCTCGGACGGCGTACGTGCCTGACCGCACCGCAAAGGAGCGTATTCGATGGCATGCGCGAGGCTCGGCATAAACATCATCGTTGCCAGCGTAGCAACCGCTAGCGGATAGACACGGTGGTGACGCATTGCTCCCTCTCCATTTCGGCGTTTCAAGAATGATCCTGGAAACGAACCTAGTAGAGAAATTCGACTGGGTCATGAAGGGAGGCGCCCGCCACACCTCGCCTCGCGAAGTAAGATGCCTGAAACCTTTGATCTAGATCAACCCGGTGCCGGGCCGATGTACTATCTCGGAGCACGGAGTTACCTTTCGTCGAACTCGGGAAGACGCAAAATGATTATGCGACGGACTCGCGCCCTGTGTTCTGAATGTCCAGTCCTCAACAAAGGGCTATGTGGAGCATTGTGCGAACACGAGGTCGCAAAGCTCAGTAGCTCGGCCTGGCACCGGCAGTATTCCGCAGGTCAAGTGATCCATGCCGAAGGCGAAAAGCCCGCAAGCTTCTGCGCCGTCATGACCGGCGTCGTAAAGTTGTCAAAAAGCCTGCCGAATGGCACCCAGAAAATTGTTGGTCTCTTGCTCGCCGGGGACTTTTTGGGCCGCCCGTTCGGTGCACAGTCTCACGCGTCGGCCGTTGCAGCCACGAATGTGCGCCTGTGCTGGTTCCCCCGAGCAGCTGTAGAACGTCTCGCGTCCGAATCTCGCGACGTGGAGCGCTGGCTCTTCAATAATGTCTCCGACGAACTTGAAAAGGCCCAGGATTGGATCGTCCTGCTCGGGCGCATGACGGCGGAACAACGCGTTGCATCGTTTATTCTGCACGTAGCCAGCAGAAACGAAGTACAAAACGGTGAAGACGGCGATGGGGCGAAAGAAGTTCTCTTGGAGTTGCCATTGTCCCGCACGGAAATGGCCGATTATCTCGGCCTAACCCTCGAAACGGTCAGCCGTCAAATCGCACGGCTTCGCCAGCGGGGCGTGATCGCTGTCGGCGCATCGCGGTCAGTGATCGTTCGCAAGCCTGATGCACTTCTGGCCATCGTCGAGTTTGCGCTCGCCCCAGAAGCAAGCAATAGTGTGGGGGGCGCCAAGCGCTAATACGACGGAGCGGCTCTCATTCTATTTGTTGGAGTGCCGCACCCCCATATCGGTGGGAGCGCGGCTCTTCCCTCAATGCTCCCTCGTGAGACGCATATCCGGTAAAGTCAGACGATATCGATTTCGGCAGGCAGATAGCTCGTCACTTCGAGTCCAACCAAATCTTCTCTGACCTCAGGTTTTTTCCAGGTCCTCATTGTTTCCTCACTAGACCAGCGGCACTTTGCCCTAGAGAGACCGGCCTCTCCTTGACCAATGTCAAATCCGGCCGTGGGACCGAGTGATATCGCCAACAACGTGGCGGCGATGCTTTCGATGCACCCGGATCGAGCCCAGTACGGGTCGCCCCCTCAGACCCAAGGAATAGACAAGGGCAAGGCCACTCATGAGCCCTGAATTCGTCAAACGGCACTCTGGTCCCGTTCCACGCTACACGAGCTACCCAACGGCGCCGCACTTTTCTGAAGCGGTTGGCCCCGAGCAATACGCTGCCTGGCTTGCCGCGCTTCCTGCACATGCGAACCTTTCCCTCTATTTTCATATCCCGTTCTGCAATGAACTCTGCTGGTACTGTGGCTGCAGCACTAGAGCCGTATGCCGCTATGAGCCAGTCGCAGAGTACTTGGGCTCCTTGACCTTGGAGATGGCGGAGGTTTCTAGGCGCGTTCCCCATCGGCACGAAGTCAATCACATCCACTGGGGCGGCGGTTCGCCCAACGTGCTCAACGCGCAAGACATTCTGAGCATTGCCCAAGAAATCCGGTGCCGGTTCAACATTTCAGAAGATGCAGAATTTGCTGTCGAGGTCGATCCGCGTGAGCTCGATGATGAACGCATTGCGGCCTTTGCGGATGCCGGCGTAACGCGCGTGTCGATCGGCGTCCAAGACTTCGACCCAAAGGTCCAGGTTGCGATCAACCGGGTCCAGTCTTTCGACAACACCAAGCGTGTGGTCGATTCATTCCGGTCACGCGGCATCACCGCAATCAACATCGATCTTGTCTACGGGCTACCACACCAGACACGCGAGAGTGTCGCTGACACCATCGACAAGGTACTTTCGCTTGAACCCAGCCGCATCGCCATTTTTGGCTATGCCCACCTTCCATCCCGTCTGAAGCACCAAAGGTTGATCGAAGAGGAGGCCCTTCCCGATGTTGTCGAGCGCTTCGGTCAGTCGAGCCGCTTAGCGCGCATCCTGGCTGCGGCCGGATACGTCCGAATCGGCTTGGATCACTTCGCCCGCCCCGGAGACCCGCTGGCAATGGGCCGCGTCAACCGCAATTTCCAAGGCTACACGACCGATGTGGCTGATGCACTGATTGGCCTTGGTGCATCCTCGATCGGCCGCCTGCCCCAAGGCTATGTGCAGAATGCCGTCCCGACTGCCGACTATGTCCGGCGCATAGGCGAACACGGTCTGGCCACGGTGCGCGGCATTGCACTCTCCGCCGATGACCGCGCACGCGGCTTTGTGATTGAGCGGCTGATGTGCGATCTCTCCTTCTCCGCGAGTGAGGTGCGTGGCCGGTTCGGCAAATCCGCTGCCCCAATTATCGAGGTGGCCGAGGCGCTGATTGAGACCGATCAGGACGACCTTATTGAACCGAACGAGGATGGGTTCCGTGTAACGCCGCGGGGGCGCCCATTCGTCCGCAGTATTGCCGCATGTTTCGATACGTACCTCGACAACGCTACCGCCACGCATTCGCTTGGTGTCTAGTGCGCAGTACCGCAATCATGGGAGATCGATTACGATGATGGACGATCACTTCTGGCCCTCGATGTACCCAGGTATCATCGTCGGACTGTTGGTCGGCGTTTCCGGCGGAAACATTCTTTCGACGATCCTTGGCACGGCGGGCGGTCTGGCCGGTGCCGCACTGCTCTTTTTTATTTCTGGCTGGCTGGGGTTACTGGACAGCATCGTCTCGCTGATTGGGCTCGTCGCTGGTGCGGTGGCCGGCGCCTACCTCTTCATGGGTGCGGGCCGGTGGGCAACGCGGCGCTTCGCTAGTCAACCGAACTAGCAACGCTCTCACAGCCTTTGGTGATCGCATCATCGGGCGGCTGCGGCATCATTTCCCAGTGAGGGCCAAACGAGCCGGCGCAGAAACTTTTCGAGCTCTAAGAGCACAAACAGCAAAACGCCGACCCCAAGGATCACGAGCCCATCGGTCAGCGTCACCGGACGCGTGTCGAAGAGCCACTGGAAGGCTGGCACATACGTAAATGCCAACTGCAACACCGTGATGCTTGCGACGCCAATCAACACAGGTCGCGTACCGAGCACGCCTTGCAGCGTCAGAGAGGTCATGCGCAAGTAGCGCACCGAAAAGAGATAGAAGACCTCCATCACCACAATCGTATTGACGACGATCGTGCGCGCCAATTCTGGCGCGCGCCCGGCCTCCTCGGCCCAGCTGAACACACCGAATGCGAGAATCGCGAACAGCACGGAAACGAGGACGGTCCGCCACAAGAGAAAGCCCGATAGAATGGCCTCACCTGCGAAGCGCGGAGGTCGGCGCATCACATCAGACTCGGCGGGCTCGAACGCCAACACAAGCCCCAACGTTCCGACAGTCACCATGTTGATCCAGAGAATCTGCACGGGCGTCACCGGCAAAGTCCATCCCAACGCAATCGCGGCAGCGATGATTAGCGTCTCTCCGAAGCTCGTCGGAAGCGTCCAGGCGATCACCTTAATAAGATTGTCGTAGACGATCCGTCCTTCGCGCACGGCTGCAACGATCGATGCGAAATTGTCATCGGCGAGCAGCATGTCGGAAGCCTCCTTGGCCACCTCTGTACCCTTCTCACCCATGGCAACCCCGATGTCGGCACGCTTAAGCGCCGGCGCATCGTTCACGCCATCGCCTGTCATAGCGACCACAGCACCGTCGGCCTGCAACGCCTCAACAAGCTTCAACTTGTTTTCGGGACTGGTGCGCGCAAAAACCGTCGTCTCAACTGCGACGCGCGCCAGACCCTCGCCGTCCAAGGTGTCAAGGCGGCGCCCTGTTGCGACACGATCACTCCCCCCGAGACCAAGCTGATCCGCGATCGCTTTCGCGGTTGCCCAATAGTCACCCGTGATCATTTTGACGTCGATGCCTGCTGCATGGCATTCGCTCACGGCGGCGATGGCCTCCTCGCGCGGTGGGTCGATGAGACCAACAAGTCCCAAGAAGACGAGCCCGTGCTCAGCATCCGATGGGGTCAAGTCTGTGAGACCAACTGGCGCAGGTTTTGAAGCAAGACCCACAACACGGTGGCCCTGGCGCGCAAGTTGGTCCACCTGATCGTTCCAGTATGACCGATCAACGGCGACTTCCCCACGGCGTTCAAGTTGCCGGTCGCACATGTCCATCACGCGCTCTGGCGCGCCCTTTACGAAAATTATCGCGCCGTCGTCCGTGAACCGGTTGAGCGTGGCCATGTAGCGCCGTTCCGCCTCGAACGGGACCTCATCGATACGCGGTCTTTGTCTGCGCGTCTTGTCGACGTCGTTTCCGGCTTTCATCGCGAATGCGACGAGCGCACCCTCCATGGGATCGCCAGAGACGGCCCAATCACCATCCCGGTCTCTGAGGTCGGCCTCGCTGCACAGCAGCCCGCACAGTGAGAGCTGCATGAGGATCGGATCGCTGGCCGGATCCACCTCACGCCCGCTGACACTCACCCCCCCTTTCGGCGCGTAGCCAACACCGCCAACCTCATAGGTCCGATCGGCAAGCACGGCTGCACGCACCGTCATTTCGTTCTTTGTCAGTGTTCCCGTCTTGTCCGAGCAGATAACTGAAACCGACCCCAACGTCTCGACAGCCGGCAAACGGCGGATGATGGCGTTGCGTTGCGCCATGCGCTGGACGCCGAGGGCCAGGGTAATCGTCATCACCGCCGGCAACCCTTCGGGTATAGCTGCAACGGCCATGCCGACCGCTGCCATGAAGGCATCACCCAGCGCGTAGTCACGTGCCAGCACCGCAAAGGCGATCGTCGCAACACATAGGGCCAGTATCGCCACCGTCAGCTGGCGGGCAAATTCGTTCATTCGCCGTATGAGCGGCGTGACGAGTTGCTGGACCCGCCCCAACATTACACTGATGCGGCCAAGCTCTGTGCCGATGCCAGTCTCAACAACGACACCGGTGCCCTGCCCTGTTGTTACCAGAGTCCCTGAATAGGCCATCGCACTGCGATCGCCCAGCGCCGCACCTGCAGGAACGCGACCCGTCGATTTGGCGACCGCAACCGACTCTCCTGTTAACGCAGCTTCGTCGATGCGAAGATTACGCGTTCGCAACAGTCGCACATCAGCGGTAACGCGATCACCCGGTTCCAAGAGCAGCAGATCGCCCCGCACCACATTGGCAGCGTCTATGGTCACGCGCCGACCTTCACGCAATACCGACGCCTTGGGGCTGATCATTTTACGGATGGCTTCGAGTGCCTGTTCCGCGCGGCCTTCCTGAATGAACCCGATGACGGCATTCAACAGAACGACAAGCAAGATCACCACAGTGTCGACGCCATGGCCGAGCAATGCAGTTATCATCGCGGAGACCAGCAGCACATAAATGAGAACATTGTCGAACTGCGCCAAGAACCGGCGCAACTGAGAGCTGCCTGCTTCCGCGGGAAGTTCGTTGGGGCCAAAGCGCGCTAAGCGCCTGCCAGCTTCATCACTGGAGAGACCCTCCCTGGGCGTCTCAAGTTCCTCAAGAGTTTCGTCCACGGCCTTGGCATGCCACGCCTGCTGCGGTGCAGCGTGGTCACTATGACGGTTGGCCACCTCGTTTGCATTCCGCAAACCAATTCGGCTCAGATATAATTTCAAAGCCCGATAAGCCATATGGCCACTTTAGAGCCCTAATGGGGGCTTGCGGATGCCGCCCGTCCTTGTCATGCACAGTACTCCCCGACCAGAATGGTTGATTGGGGCACGCTCGCGTAGCATCCGTCTGCTGGCCACCAGTGCACTTCACAAGCCCGCGTATGCCGTACTGCGAGCCAAGATGCATTGATCGTGACACTAAAGGCGTGGCACAAGGATTGCCGACAAAATGTGACACCGAACGGAGTGCTATTGCTTAGGGTCTAAAGGCCGATCAAGCAAAAGTACACGCCAACCGGTGCATCGGCGCGCGAGGGGAGAAACGCACAATGACGGTCAGCAGCGCAACCGCGGATGGAACGCCGCCGGGACTTCTATCGCGAGAGCGCATAATTGCGAAACCGGGGTTCAACCGCTGGCTGGTACCACCCGCCGCCGTCGCCATCCATCTCTGCATTGGCATGGTCTACGGCCTCAGCGTGTTCTGGCTGCCCATGGCGCAAGCGATCGGCATAGAGCAGCCGGTGTCCTGCCCCGACATGACCTTGGTACAGTCGCTCTTCACGACGACGTGCGACTGGCGCGTCACCGATGTCTTGATCATCTTCACAATCGGCATTGTCTTCCTCGGCCTGTCGGCAGCTGTATTCGGCGGCTGGCTGGAGCGGGCAGGTCCGCGCAAGGCGGGCTTTGCCGCAGCGCTCTGCTGGGGCGGCGGCTTTGTTATCTCCGGCGTCGGCATGCTCATCCACCAGCTCTGGTTGATCTGGCTGGGGATGGGCGTCATCGGCGGGATCGGACTGGGGCTCGGATATATCTCGCCGGTATCGACGCTCATCAAATGGTTCCCTGACCGGCGCGGGATGGCGACAGGCATGGCCATCATGGGCTTCGGCGGCGGCGCCATGATCGGCAGCCCGCTTGCCGTCATCCTCATGAACGGCGGCGACTTCATCAATATGAACCTGCCCGCGATCGGCCAGTGGCAGTTGCACTTCGACGGCTTCCGCAGCGCCACCTCAACCGGCGTGTGGGAGACCTTCATGGTGATGGGGGCTCTCTACATCGCCGCTATGACGGCAGGCGCCTTCGGCTATCGCCTGCCACCGGAAGGCTGGCGTCCCGACGGCTGGACCCCGCCGTCGAACTCGCACGCCATGATCACGAGCGGCAACGTGCATCTTAAGGAAGCACACAAGACCCCGCAGTTCTGGTTCATCTGGATCGTCTTGTGCATGAACGTGTCGGCCGGCATCGGCGTACTCGCCATGGCTTCGCCGATGCTGCAGGAGATTTTTGCTGGCTCCCTGATCGGACTTCCCGATCTCACCTTTGGTCAACTCAGCGAGGCACAGAAAATATCAATCGCGGCTATTGCTGGTGGCTTTGTCGGCTTGTTGTCCCTGTTCAACGCCGGCGGTCGCTTCTTCTGGGCGTCGCTGTCCGACTACATTGGCCGTAAGCGGACCTACTTCATCTTCTTCGCACTCGGCATGGTGCTTTACGGCCTAGCTCCTACGTTCGCGCATTGGGGTGCTCTCGCCCTGTTCGTCGCGGCGTTCTGCGTCATCCTGACGATGTATGGCGGCGGCTTTGCCACGGTGCCGGCCTACCTCGCCGACATTTTCGGCACTAAGTTCGTCGGCGCCATTCACGGACGCCTTCTCACCGCGTGGTCGACGGCCGGTGTACTCGGTCCGCTGGCCATCGGCTATATCCGCGACGCGCAGCTCGCAGCAGGCATCCCGCGCGCGCAGGTCTACGACCAGACCATGTACGTCCTCGTCGGTTTCCTGCTCATCGGCCTCATCGCGAATGCGCTGATCAGACCAGTGCATGACAAGCACCTGATGAAGGTGGACGCGGAGGATCAGGTGGAAACATCCAAGCCTACGACGACGGGCTCGCACGGGATCGGCTTCGGCGGCTTCAGTTTTGGGACACTGCTCGCCTGGCTGGCCGTCGGCATCCCGTTCTTTTGGGGCGTCTGGAATACGATCGTGAAGGCCGTCGCGCTGTTCGGCGGGTGATCAGGCGGGCGGCTCCTGCCACTGGCGCATCCAGCGCCGGTCGATCTGGTCTTTCCACCACCAGACAAACCGGCCCTCGACGGCCCAGAGCCCGCGAGATGCCACGGCGTACTTTTCGCCAGTCGTAATGATCGACAAGAACTCCCGCTGCGGCCTGAAAGGCCGCGGCTCTTCGCCCGCGAGCGTGCGACGCAAGTTCTCCGCAAGGACCGGTCCCTGGCGCACGGCGAAGACACCCGCCTTCGGGCGCGGGTAGTCGCGATTGGACGCAATATCACCTGAGGCAAAGACACACGGATCGGTCACAGACTGCAACGTAGCGTCGACGACGATAAAGCCGGACGCATCAAGCGCCAATCCCGAATCCGACAGCCAGGGCGCACCGCCCGCCTCCGTCACCCAGACCAACTCATCGAAGCCAAAGCTGCGCCCGCTCCGGCATATGACCCGGTCCTTCTCGACACCGGTTACCGGCTCTTGCTCGGCGTAATCAATATTGTGCTCAGTCAGAATGCGCCGAAACCGCCGACGAACCGAAGCGTTGTGGTCTTGCAGAAGATCCCCTTTGGTCACGAGCGAGAAATGATAGGCGTCCGGATTTAGGTCCCACTCCTTGGCGAGCGCGCGCAGCCGATGGCGAATGGCAAGCGTCACCTCAACACCTGCAGCCCCGCCGCCGACCGTCACGAAGCGCAAGCCCCCCGGCTCAACCACGGTACGCTTTAGGATGTCATTCCAGCGCGCGCGCAATGTGGACACGGGCTTTACGGGTGTGGCGAAGTCCGCAGCCCCAGGAACGCCGCGCAGGCTCGGCGTCGAGCCGATGTCGAAGGAAACAAGATCGTATGGCAGAGGTGGACCATCGCGGCGCAAGACTGTTTGTCCTGACCGATCAAGACCGACGGCTTCGTCGTGGACCAACTCGGCACCGGCGCGTGCGGCCAACCTGGCTAGATCGATGTAGCATTCATCGCGCGCATAGTGGCCGGCCATAAACCCCGGCAACATACCCGAGTAGGGTGTTTGGATATCGCGCGCCAACAGCGTCAATCGCACGCCGGGCATTGGGCGACTTGCAAAGCTGTCGAGCACATAGACTTGTGCGTGCCCACCGCCGACCAGAAGAAGTCGTTTCTCTTTGGAAGACTCTGCCACCATACCCCTCTCACGCCGTCTACATTAAATCGGCGCGAGAAGAGAATCGTTACACAGCTAAGGGCTGCGTCAGTGTGTCCATCTACCGATGCGGCCATACCTGAAGTTGTCGGCGTATGACCTACGGACAATCTTACGCGGGGGCGGGTCTGCGACAGTGTACGTCAGACCTTCGCGTTCCGCGTAAGCGATGGCCTCTTCCTTGGTGTTGAACTCAAGGCGAATTTCCCCGCGCATATCGCGCGTGCTTGTCCATCCCATGAGGGGATCGATCTCGCGCGGGCTAGCGGGCGCATATTCCAGCACCCACTCTTTTGTGCGTGCCTCGCCCGACTGCATGGCCGTCTTGGCCGGCTTGTAGATCCGCGCAATCATCCCAATACCGCTGTGCACTACTTCCAGCGTTCTTAGCACAGCCAACAGTGGTCGGGGCAGCGGGATTCGAACTCGCGACCCCTTGCTCCCAAAGCAAGTGCTCTACCAGGCTGAGCTATGCCCCGATTTGGCTACGCAGGACTGTCTGCCGCTTCCATCCGGCAACGTCAAGGCGGTGCTTTATCCTAGCGTGGCAGATGAAGACCCTGACAGCGGCTAGCACCGTCGCTGGCTAGGGCGTGCCCGTCCCGAACAAGGGGTGGCGAACACGGTCACCTGGCTTCAGCCCCATGCGATCGGCCGAACCACCCGCGATCTCCAGCACCGCTTTCACTGGACCATCGGACTTGATGATGCGCTCCGATAGTGGCTCGGTTTGCTTCTCGATCCGGTGCACGACGCCGTCGGGTCGAATAAACACCATATCCAATGGGATATAGGTGTTGCGCATCCACATCGTCATTTCCGTCGGAGCCTCGTTGGGAAAGAGCATCCCCTTTCCGTCGGGCAGTTCGGTGCGAAACATCAGCCCAACACGCTTCTGCTCCGACGTCTCGGCAATTTCCACATTGATCTTGTTTTCCATGCCCGTGCTCGCAATCAGCCACAGGGTCTGGCTCTTGATCTCTGGCTTGTCTGGTGGCGAGCATCCAGCCAACAGCACGGCGGCACATAGTGAAAGCAGGGCAAACCCATTGGCTGCCCTGCCCCAAAGTCTCAACTGATCCATTGTGTGCTTGATCAGTGCGTTGGCGGCAGTCCGGGCTGGGGTCCGTCTGGCTTCAATTCTGCCGCCATACAGCCCTTCGACCCATGTCCCCAACGAACCATCACCATCTGTCCCGGGCGCAGCTCCGTGAAGCCGAACCTGCGTAGTGTCTCCATATGCACGAAGACGTCGGGGGTACCTTCTCCGCGCGTGAGAAAGCCAAAGCCACGCACCCTGTTGAACCACTTCACCATGGCCCGCTCCCAATCGCTCTCCGGCTGCACGATCACGTGCGTACGCTGGGGAAGCTGGGAAGGGTGAATTGCCGTGCTCTCGTCCATGCTGAGAATGCGGAAAGCCTGCATCCCTTTGGGCCGGCGGAGGACCTCGCAATGAACACGCGCTCCTTCATAGGCCGTCTGGAATCCGCCCGCCCGCAGGCAGGTCACATGGAGCAAGATGTCGGCCAATCCGTTATCGGGTACGATGAAACCATACCCCTTCGATGCGTCAAACCATTTGATCGATCCTACGACCTCGAAAACTTCGATGCCGGCCTCATCGGATCGTTCCCCGACCGCTTCCGCTGTCTGTTCGAATTCCGCGAAATCGGGACGTTTGGAATCCCCCATCGTATATACCCCGCTACTGGTCTACGTTTGCTTTTATGACGCCGCAGCCTTTGGAACAGGCACGAATTTGCCCTCTTCGTGTCGTCCGCAGGTGCGAAACGGGACGGAGAATAACATCTGTTAACCGTTGGGCTAGTGGCATAATTCTGCCGATATCCGCCTCCACAGGAGTGACTGCGATGTCCACAAGAGAATGTATTGGTTAACGTCCTGAATCGGTTCGCAGTTCTTCGCAAACGATTCTTCCCCAAAATTCGTACGACCACTGCGAAGACCACAGGGGTCAAGAACCTGTGACGCGTATTACTACAGATCACACGCTGGTAACTGGAACAACGATTCGCGTTCATGCACACGTCATAACCCTTTGACGTTGCGACATATCGCGATTGCCGGCGATTGAACGCCATCGTGAGCAAGAATTTTCCCTGCCGCCGACTCATTTTTTGCTTGCGAGATTTGCCCGCGCAACGATCGGGGCACGGCAACAACACATGAGGACCAGGCATGCGATTTCTGCACACAATGGTGCGCGTGGCCGATCTCGATCAGAGCCTTGACTTCTACTGCAACCAGCTGGGGCTCATCGAGACGCGGCGCATGGACCACAAGGCCGGGCGATTCACGCTCGTCTTCCTGGCGGCACTCGGCGACGAAGACCGCGCTAAGGTAGAGCGCGCACCGCTCGTCGAGCTCACCTATAACTGGGATAAGGAGGACTACGGCTCAGGGCGTAACTTCGGCCATCTCGCCTTTGAGGTCGACGATATTTATGCGTTGTGCCAGCGCCTTAGTGATGCCGGGATCACGATCAACCGCCCCCCGCGTGACGGCCGCATCGCCTTTGTGCGCTCACCTGACGGAATCTCGGTCGAGCTCCTGCAAAAAGGGGCAGCTCTTCCCCAAAGTGAGCC
>Ga0315534_1000872_pt1 | contig 21185 bp, 19 predicted proteins | sample SalMarSW160240MG_FD_203094 | JGI IMG/M metagenome (GOLD analysis project Ga0315534, IMG submission 203094) | Salt marsh sediment microbial communities from the Plum Island Ecosystem LTER, Massachusetts, United States - Salt Marsh Sediment SW1602-40 ... | reverse complement strand
ACGAGGCGTGCGCTTTTCTTGCAAACGCCGCGAGCTTGTTAGGCAAGGGCAGCGCTTTTCTCATCGGTGTCGATCTCAAGAAGCCGATTTCGATTCTGGAGCCCGCCTATGATGACGCGCAGGGCATCACCGCTGCTTTCAATCTCAATCTGCTCGCTCGCATCAATCGTGAGCTTGAGGGCACGTTCGATCTTGCGAACTTCGCTCATGACGCGGTCTGGAACGCGCGAGCCGGCCGCATGGAGATGTATCTGGTGAGCCTTGTTAAGCAGACCGTGCGCGTCCTTGAGCGTGAGTTCTCCTTCGCCAAAAATGAGCGCATCCATACGGAGAACTCCCACAAATATTCTGTTTCTGAGTTCCAGGTGCTTGCCGCCAGAAGCGGCTGGCGTCCGGTCGAGGCGTGGACCGACGACGGCAATCTTTTCAGCCTGCATCTCCTTCAGGCTTAGCGAGCGGCTTGATCTCATCAAAGGCTGCGGGCAAGGTGCGCGCTCTTCGTCAAAGACAGGAGTGAAACGTGCCCGATCTCGTCACCGGCAATGCAGCCATCGGCCAATCCGGAGGACCGACCGCAGTCATCAATCAGTCCCTTGCAGGTGTGATCGAGGGATTACGCAACGGGCTTGCCGCCTCGGGCAAAGTGGACCGCATCTTCGGCATGCGGCACGGGGTGCGCGGGCTGCTCAAGGCGGATGCCGGCGGCCTTGTCGATTTGACCGCCCTCGATGAAGCAAAGCTCGAGGCCATCGCCCGCACGCCGTCCTCGGCGCTCGGCTCGACCCGCGACAAGCCCGACGAGGCCTATTGCGAGAAGATCCTCGAAAGCTGCCGCAAGAACGAGATCCGCTATTTCTTCTATATCGGCGGCAACGACTCGGCCGACACCTGCCGCATCGTCAGCGAGAAGGCGGCGGCTGCATCTTACGAGCTTCGCTGCTTCCATGTGCCGAAGACGATCGACAATGACCTCGTGGAGAACGACCACACCCCGGGCTTTCCGTCCGCCGCACGCTACGTGGCGATGGCGCTGATGGGGGACGCGCTCGACAATGCGAGCCTTGGCGGCATCAAGATCAACGTCATCATGGGGCGGCATGCCGGCTTTCTCGCCGCTTCGGCCGCGCTTGCCCGAGGCGCCGCCCCTGACGGCTCGGCACCGCCCGACCGGCCTGCGCCCCATCTCATCTATCTGCCCGAGGTGCCGTTCTCGACCGAAAGCTTTCTCGCCGATGTCGAGGCCGTCTATGCCAAGCTCGGGCGCTGTCAGATCGCGGTCAGCGAAGGCATCCGCGACGCTGACGGCAAGGAGATCGGCCCCAAGCTGATGCGCGGGCCCGGAGAAGTGGACGCCCATGGCAATGTGCAGCTGTCAGGCTCCGGCGCGCTTGGCGACGGGCTCGCCGATCTGGTCAAGACCGGGCTCACGCCGAAAGGCGGCAAACCGCCCCGCGTGCGCGCCGACACGTTCGGCTATATCCAACGCTGTTGGCCCGAGCCTTCGCCCGTCGATGCGCAAGAGGCACGCGCCGTCGGCCGCTACGCCGCAGAGCTTGCGGCAAGCGGCGATGCGGCGGCATCGGTGATCCTGGTCCGCACTTCGAATGCTCCGCAAGCCTATCACAGCGATTGCGCCCGCGCCGATCTTGCCGCGGTAGCCCGCCGCACGCGGCATGTGCCCGCGGAATATATTTCAGGCACCAACGATGTCAGCGCGGCGTTCGATGCCTATTGCCGCCCGCTCGTCGGCGACCTGCCAACGCTTGACCGGCTTTAGGCTTCGACCAAGTCCTGCACATAAGGAGGAAGCGCGAACGCCGCGACATGGACCTCGGGCGACCAATAGCGGGTAGGGAATGAGCCTGCTTTGCGGTGACGGCGCTCGATCTTCCTGCGGCCGTGCTCTCTCAGCTTCATGTTGTCGGTGGCCCAGCCATAAGACATCGGCCCGCCGAAATAGCTGGGTGTCGTGGCGAGAAAGGCGGACGCGTCGGCAAAGAGCTCGCGGAAATAACCGACGCTCTGCTTGAGCTCATCCGCCTGCAGCGATGGGAGCCCGTTCTGGGTCACGAGCAGGCCCCCCGGCTTGAGGCAGCGCTTGCAGCCGGCATAGAACGCGCGGGTAAACAGGACCGCGCCGGGCCCGATCGGGTCGGTGGAATCGACCATGATCACGTCGAACCGGTCCTTTGTCTCGGCCACGAATTTGGTGCCGTCGGCAATGACGATCCTGGCGCGCGGATCGTCATAGGCGCCGGCCGATATTTCGGGGAAATGGTTACGGCAAAGATCGATGACGGCGCGGTCGATCTCGCACAGCGTGACCTGCTCGAGCTTTGGATGCCTGAGCGCCTCGCGCAACACGCCGCCGTCCCCGCCGCCAATGATGAGCGCCTTCTTCGCGCGCCCATGGGCGAACAGAGGCATATGCGCCATCATCTCGTGATAGATGAACTCGTCCCTGGTGGCGACCTGGACCACGCCGTCGAGCATCATCACCCGGCCGAAGTCGGCGTTCTCGAAGATGATCAGGCGCTGGTGCTCGGTCTCGCTGTCGAAAAGGACGCGGTCCGCCTTCAGTTTGACGCGGAAGCCATGGTGGAGCGTCTCTTCGACCCAGCGTTCCATCGGTTCATTTCCTTGCCGCGCATATACTCTTTGACGACCACTTTGCGGGGCGAGAAGGCCTCTTTGAGGACTTCGATGGACGCCCGCGGATCGGTGTCGCCGCACATGAAGACATCGAGCGCGGCAAAGCCGTATTCCGGCCAGCTATGAATCGAGATATGCGACTCGGCAAGAACCGCGACTCCCGAAACGCCCCCGTTCGGCGTGAAATGATGAAGGTGGATGTGCAGGAGCGTGGCGCCCGAGACATCGACACATCGTCTCAGCGTATGCTCGATGTGGTCTAGGTCGTCGAGCCGCTCTGCCCGAACGAGATCGATGATGAGATGGGTTCCAGCGTAACGAACTCCATCGCGCTCACAGAAAAAGTCCTTGTGTCCCTCTCCATTCTGAGAGAGGCACCCGGAAAGCTTTTCTTCCGTTTGGGCGGTGCTTGAACCATGATCCAAGTCCATCCCCAATTGGAAGAGGGCGTCACTGGACATGGCGTCCTCCCCAACCAGCAGATGTTTAAACGACGGGCTCTTTGCACCTCATGTCTCACGAATGCAAGTATTTTTTGGTGTCATGAGACAGACTGACCCGGAACAGATCGCTCGCCGGCGGGCGCGGGCGCGCCGCGGCCCCTCCCCTCGGCAAGGCGCGTGGCACGTTGCCGCCACGTTTGTCGCCGCTGCCGGCCTCCTTGCGGCCTCGATGGCCGTCCCGTCATCCGCCTTGGCGGCCGAGACATTGCCTAAGCTCGGCGCCGACCGCTCCCAAAGCTCGGTATCGGGGCTGTCGTCAGGCGCTTTTATGACAGTGCAGATCCATGTGGCGCATTCGAGCGACATTGTCGGCGCGGGCGTCGTGGCCGGCGGGCCGTTCGCCTGCGCCGAGAGCGCTGCGAGCAAGCTCTTTCCGTTCTGGCCAACGGCGGTGGCACAGAACGCGACGCAAGCCCTTTATCAATGCATGCAGACGACGATGGGACAGCCGGACCCGGACGCCTCCGTGAGCCGCGCAAAGGAGCTGGCCGAGGCTGGGGCGATCGACCCGCTCGCCGGCCTCGCTGGAGACAACGTCTATCTCTTCTCCGGCAACGAGGATCAGACCGTGACGCGCCCGGTGGTTCAGGCCGCGGCCGATTTCTACCGGAAGGTCGGCGTCGATCCGGACAACATCGCGCTCATCGAGCAGAAAGGCGGCCACGCCTTCATCACCGAGCAGGGCGGCGCGGCCTGCGGCATTTCCGCCACTCCTTATGTCAGCGACTGCGATTACAACCAGGCCAAGGCGATCCTGGCCTGGATCTATGGCCCTCTCGAAGCCTCCTCGCCCGAGCCGTCAGGTCAATTCATTCCGTTCGACCAGGGTGAATTCGCCGGTCCTTCCGACGGTATGGCCGATGAGGGCGTGGCCTACGTCCCGAAGGCGTGCGCCGGTCAGCCCGGCTGCCGAATCCATGTCGCACTTCATGGCTGCGAGCAGTCACGCGAGGCGATCGGCGACACCTTCATCAAGGAGTCCGGCTTTGCCGAAATCGCCGACCAGAACCGGCTCGTCATCCTGTTCCCGCAAGTAAAGGCGAGCACGGTCAATCCGAAGGGCTGCTGGGATTGGTGGGGCTATACCGGGCTCGACTATCTCGGCAAGGATGCGCCCCAGATCGAGGCGATCTGGGCCATGGTCGAGCGGCTCTCCTCCAAGCTCGAATGAGCACGCAGGAGACTAAGGGCGATGACGTCCGGATCGTCGAGGCGCCTTACGGCTCGGAACTCTATCGCCGGGCGCTTGTTTTGCGCGAAGCGATCTTGCGGGCGCCGCTCGGGCTCGCTCTAACACCGCAGGAGCAGGCCGACGATGCTGGCCGCCGGCATTTCTGCGCCCTCTCTGGCGGTGTCGTGGTGGGATCGGTCTCGTTTGAGCCGCTCGATGCCAAGACCGCCCAACTTAGGCAGATGGCCGTGGCGGCCGGCCGGCGGCACCAAGGGATCGCAGCCCGTCTTTTGTCCCATGGCGAGGTTTGGGCTTATGAAAACGGCTATCGTCTCATCGTGCTTCATGCCCGGCTCGGCGCCGATGGCTTCTACGCCCGATTTGGCTATCGTACCCAAGGCGAGCCGTTCGACGAGCACACCGTGCCGCATATCCTGATGATCAAGCGCTTAGTCCCGCGGCCAGAGTCCGCCTAAAGGAGCAGCGATCATGCGACGTAGAATTCTTTCGGCTTTGGCCCTCGGAGGGATCGCGTTTCTTTGCGGGCTTCCTCCGCTGCCCGCCTCGGCGCAACAGATCGATCTCGCGTCGATGCGCATTGTCGATCTCACCCACGCCTTCGACAAGGACACCGTCTACTGGCCGAACTCGCCGTCAGGCTTCGAATTGAAAACGCTTCATGACGGCCACACCCACCACGGCCACTATTACTCGGCCTACCTCTTCTGCGCGCCCGAGCATGGCGGCACGCATCTTGACGCTCCAAGCCACTTTGCCGAGGGCGGATGGAGCGCTTCGGACATCCCGGTGGAGCGCTTCATAGGCGAGGGGCGGGTCATCGACATCAGCAAGCAAGCCGAGAGCAACCCGGACTACACCTTGACCGTCGAGGACGTGACGGATTTTGAGGCGGAGCACGGCAAGATCCCAGCCGGCGTCATCGTCCTGTTGCGGACCGGCTGGGGTCCGAAATATCCCGACCGGCTCGCCTATCTCGGCGACGACACGCCAAACGACGCCTCGAACCTGCATTTCCCGTCCTTCGGCCCGGAGGCGGTCGAGTTCCTGATCCGCGAGCGCCGGGTCGGGATGATCGGCGTCGACACCGCAAGCATCGACCCCGGCAACTCGCCGGATTTCCCGGTCCATCGCCTGGCTGCGGCGCTTAACGTGCCGGGACTTGAGAACCTCGCCAATCTCGATCAGTTGCCGCCCGTGGGCGCAACGCTCATCGCCTTGCCGATGAAGATCGAAGGCGGCTCCGGCGGTCCGGTTCGCGCGGTCGCGCTCTTGCCGAAATGACAACGCAATTCACAGAGAAGGAGTTTAAGAATGAGCGTTGAGGTTGGCGACAAGGCCCCGGACTTTACGCTTCCGAGCGACGATGGCGGCAAAGTCTCGCTCAAAGCGCTCAAGGGCAAGACGGTCGTGCTCTATTTCTATCCGAGGGACGACACGCCGGGCTGCACGGCCGAAGCTTGCGCCTTCCGCGACACCCTTCCCGATTTCTCGAAGGTCAAGGCCGCGATCGTCGGGATCTCGCGGGACTCGGTCGCAAGCCATGCCAAGTTCAAGACCAAGTTCGACCTCCCCTTTCCGCTCACTTCCGACGAAGCGGGCAAGGTCTGCCAAGCCTATGGGGTGTGGGTGGAGAAGAGCATGTACGGCAAGAAATATATGGGCATCGAGCGATCCACCTTCCTGATCGACGCAGGAGGCGTCGTCCGCAATGTCTGGCGGAAGGTGAAGGTCAAAGGGCACGCCGACGAGGTGCTCGCGGCCGCTTCAGCGCTCAAATAGATTTTTCTGCACGAAAAAGACGGCTCCGGCCGAACCTGGCCGGAGCCGCCCTGAAATCCCAGGCCATACCAGGCGGCCTGTTTTGAATCCTTACTGTGCGGGCTGATCCGGCGCCGCTGGCTCCGCGGGCGCAGCCGCGGGCGCATCTGCGGGAGCTGCAGAATCTGCGGGCGCTCCCGATTGATCGGCGGGCGCCGCCATATCGTCTTTGTCGTCCTCGCACATAGCAGCCGACAAGCCGACCAGCGCGATTGCCGCGGCCGCTGCCACCAAAGAAAATTTCCTCATATCATCCCTCCATTCTGACGTTCGACCAGGATACCAGCATACACTGATTTTAGGCATTTTGCTGCCGCGTATGGCGCACCCGACAGGATTCGAACCTGTGACCTCTGCCTTCGGAGGGCAGCGCTCTATCCAACTGAGCTACGGGTGCTTGCCGCCAGACCCTAGCCAAAGGGTCTATACGAAGCAACGGCAGGCGCCGCTCTCCACAAGTCAGACGTTCTGGACAGAAAATCAACGGGTAAACCTGTTACACGCTTACCGCGCCTTGATTTCGACGCGCAGCAGCGTAGTTATGACTTCTAGACACACCGAAAGTGACCCATGGCCCAGTCCGCGAACAAGAAGAAAGTCCTCGTGATCGGCGGCGGCTTCGGTGGCGTTTTTGCCGCCAAAGCCCTCGAACGGCAGGGCCGGGGCAAGCTCGATGTCGAACTTGTTAACGCCAACAACTACTTTGTGTTCCAGCCGCTTCTGCCCGAAGTGGCGGCGGCCAGCATTCATTCGGCCGATGCTGTCGTTCCGCTCCGCCAACTCTTGCGCCGGCTCCAGGTGCGGCAGGCCGAAGTGATGGGCATCGACTTCACCAAGAAGACCGTCACCGTGGTTCAGGGTGCGCGGCGCGTTCCCGTTGACCTCCCCTATGACGAGCTGGTGATCGCGCTTGGTACGGGCGTCGATCTCAAGCGCTTCCCGGGCCTTCCCGAACACGCGCTGACCATGAAGGACCTGGCCGACGCGCATCGTCTCCGCACCCATGTGATCGGTTGCCTGGAAGCTGCCGACGTCACGCGCGATGCCGACGTCAAGAAGCAGCTGCTTGGTTTCGTGACAGTCGGGGCCGGCTTTTCCGGCGTCGAGACCGTGGCCGAGACCCGCGAGCTAGTCAGCCATGCGCTGAAATACTATCCGAACATCCATCCCGACGAGGTGCGGTTTTACCTCATCGAATATGCCGACCGGATCCTTCCGACCTTCCCGGCGGAGCTTGCCGAATACGCGACAGAGCGTTTGGAGAAGAGCGGGATCGAGGTGATCACCGGGATCGGCACCAAATCGGCGACAGGCACCGCCGTCGAGTTGACCGACGGGCGTGAGATCCCGACCTCGACCATTGTCGCGACGATCGGCAACGGACCGCACAGCCTGGTTGAGGCGCTCGGCCTCGATCTGCACTGGGGGAGGATCAAGACCGACCGCTTTATGCAGGTGCCGGGTTTCGACGGTGTGTGGGCCCTGGGCGATGCGGCCCTCATCCCGCTGGTCGATGAGCCGGGCGAGGATCCGGCGCACTATGCGCCGCAGACGGCGCAATTCGCGGTGCGCGAAGGACGGCAGCTTGCCGGCAATATTGTCGCCAGGATCGGCGGCAAGGACCCGAAGCCCTTTGCCTATACCTCGCGGGGCTCGCTCGCCTCGCTCGGCATGAGCAAGGCCGTGGCCGACGTCTATGGCATCAAGCTGTCGGGAACGCTGGCTTGGCTGTTATGGCGCGGCTTTTACCTGTCGTTCCTTCCCGGTTTCGCCGCCAAACTCAGAGTTGGCGTGACGTGGCTGCTCAACAGCGTCATGCCGCCGAATATCGTGCAGATCCAATCGGCGCCCCCGTCGTCCCGCTACATCCACTACCGCAAGGGCGACAAGGTGTTCGAGCCGGGCATGCTGATCGACGGGTTCTACACCGTGATCAAAGGCTCATACCGGCTCACCATCGACAATCCCGAGACCGGCGAGCATTTCGAAAAAGCGTTCGGCCCCGGCGAGCATTTCGGCGAGCGCGTCCTGGTGCGTTCGGCGCTCAGAACGGGGCTCGTGGTCGCGCTGGAAGACGGCATCCTTCTGTTCATCGCGCAGAAGGACTTTACCCGGTTCGCCCGCGCCTTCCCGGTGCTGGAAGAGTATTTCAAGGAGTATATCGAGCGGACCTTCGGCGGCGCCGACAAGGCCTTCGCGCCGGGCAGCACTGATCGGAAGAGCGAGCTCGAGACCCTGCCTTAAGTGACTCCCGGGGATAGTTTTGCGCGCCCGCTGACGGGCGCCCGCCCAATTCCTATATTCTGCCCATCATGAACAGGACGAAGAGCAAGTCCCCGGCCGCGGGCAAGACGGTCGCGCGCGGCGACCACGTCTATTTGGTCGACGGCTCAGGCTACATTTTCCGGGCCTATCACGCGCTCCCGCCACTGACGCGCCCCTCCGACGGGCTGCCTGTGGGCGCGGTGCACGGATTTTGCGCCATGTTGTGGAAGTTGCTGCGGGAGACCGGCGAGCTCGCGCCGCCGACCCACATCGCGGTGATCTTCGACTATTCCGCCAAGACCTTCAGAAACGACATGTTCGAGGGCTACAAGGCCAACCGGCCCGAGCCGCCTGACGATCTTATTCCCCAGTTTCCGCTCGTGCGCGATGCGGTGCGTGCCTTCAACGTCGCCTGCATCGAGCAGGAGGGCTACGAGGCCGACGACATCATCGCCACCTATGCCCGCGAGGCGATCGAAGCCGGTGCCGACGTAACCATCGTTTCCTCCGACAAGGACCTGATGCAGCTCGTGCAGCCCGGCATCATCATGTACGACACGATGAAGAACAAAATGATCGGCGAGGCGGAGGTTGAGGAGCGTTTCGGCGTGCCGCCGTCGAAGGTGGTCGAAGTGCAGGCGCTGATCGGCGACACCTCCGACAACGTTCCCGGCGTGCCTGGTATCGGCGTCAAGACCGCAGCCCTTCTGATCAACGAATACGGCGACCTGGAAACGCTGCTCGACCGGGCGTCGGAGATCAAGCAGGCCAAGCGGCGCGAGAATCTCATTGAGTTTGCCGATCAGGCGCGGCTGTCGAAAACGCTCGTCATTCTCGACACCCATGTGCCGGTCGAGCTGACGCTCGCCGACACCGTTGTGCGCCCGCCGGAAAACGAGACGCTGACCGGTTTCATGCAGAAGCTCGAATTCACCACTCTGCTTCGCCGCGTGGCCGAGGGGCTCGGCGGCGAATTGCCGGCCGGCATGGCGCCCGCTGCTGCCCCGCAGCGGCGCAAGAAGAACGATTACGATCACCCTTTGCGGCGCACGCCCCGCGGAGAGACTGGGCCGCCGCGCACGCAAAATGTCGAAGGCGGCTCGCCCGCGCAACTTGCCGAGGAGCGCGCAGGCCGGATCGAAGCGATCCCCTTCGACCGGACGAATTACGAAACGGTGACGGAGACGCCACGGCTTGCCGATCTGCTCGAAGCGGCACGCTATCAAGGCCATTTCGCCCTCACCGTTGAGCTCGACTCAGCCGATCCGATGGGGGGCGCGCTTGCAGGCGTAGCATTATCACTGGTACCGGGGCACGCGGCCTATATTCCGCTGACGCATCGCCCTGAGTCCGAGCTCGATCTTGGCGGCGAGGAGATTGCGCAAAACCCGCTGCGCGAAACGCTCGATCTGCTCAAACCCATTCTCGAAGATGAGAGCGTTCTCAAGATCGTTCCGGACGCGAAATTCGCCATCGTGGCGCTCGCCCGTTACGGCATTGCGCTTACAAGCATCGACGATCCTTGTCTGATCTCTTACGCGCTCGATGCCGGCCGTGCCGGGCATTTCCCCGGCCAGCTTGCGGACCGTCTCCTCGGCCATAGTTGCCTGACCGAGAAGGAGGTGCTGGGCTCGGGCCGGAACGCCGTGACCTTCGATCGCGTTCCGGTCGCGCGCGCCACCGAATTTGCCGGCGAGGAGGCAGACGTCGGACTTCGGCTGTGGCTGGTCCTCAAGCCGCGCCTTGCGGCGGAAGCCGTCACCACCGTCTATGAGACGCTGGAACGGCCGCTTGCCCCGGTGCTTGCAAGCATGGAGAGTTGCGGCGTGAAGGTCGAGAAGGCGACGCTGTCGAAACTGTCGCTGTCCTTCGGGCAGACCATCGCGCGGCTCGAGGACGAAATCAGAGACTTGGCCGGCGAGGATTTCAATATCGGCTCGCCCAAGCAGCTCGGCGAAATCCTGTTCGACAAGATGAGCCTCTCCGGCGGGCGGCGCACCAAGACCGGCGCGTGGAGCACCGATGCCGCGGCGCTTGAAGAATTGGCGGCGGAAGGCCACGAGCTTCCGCGCAAAGTGCTCGAATGGCGCGTGCTCGCCAAACTCAAGAGCACCTACACCGACGCGCTCCCCGCCTATATCCATCCCGAGACCGGACGTGTCCATACCTCTTACGCGCTGGCCGCCACCACCACCGGGCGGCTTTCCTCGCAAGACCCGAACTTGCAGAACATCCCGGTGCGCACGGCCGAGGGCCGCGCCATCCGCAAGGCCTTCGTGCCCGAGAAAGGCAAGAAGCTGATCTCGGCCGATTACAGCCAGATCGAGCTTCGCGTGCTTGCCCATATGGCCGACACGCCGACGCTGCGTCAGGCCTTCGCCGACGGGCTCGACATTCACGCCATGACGGCGTCGGAGATGTTCGGCGTTCCGATCGAAGGCATGGAGCCCGGCATTCGCCGCAAGGCCAAGGCCATCAATTTCGGCATCATCTACGGCATCTCGGCGGTCGGCCTTGCCGCGCAACTCGGTATCGCGCGGGGCGAGGCAGCGGCCTATATCAAGACCTATTTCGAGCGCTTCCCCGGCATCCGCGACTACATGGAAGCGATGAAGGCCGAAGCCCATCGCCAGGGTTACGTAAAAACCTTGTTCGGGCGGAAAGTGCATTACCCCGAGATCAACATTAAGAACCCGAGCCTGCGCGGGAACTACGAGCGCGCAGCGATCAACGCGCCGATCCAGGGCTCCGCCGCCGATATCATCCGCCGCGCCATGATCCGCATGGGACCTGCGCTCGAGCAAGCGGGACTTGCCGCGCGCATGCTGATGCAGGTGCATGACGAACTCGTCTTCGAAGTGGAAGAAGGCGACGTGGACAAGACCATGGAGCTGGCGCGCGACGTCATGGAGAAGGCGCCTGAGCCCGCGCTAAAATTGAAGGTGCCGCTGAAGGTCGATGCCCGCTCAGGCGACAACTGGGAAGCCGCGCATTAATGCTTCACGGGACGCACCACGGCGATGATGTTGGTCTGCACGATGCCGTCGACCTTGGCGATGTCGTTCAGAATCGCCTTGTCGCCGTCGGTCGAGTCCTTGCAGTCGAGCTGCGCCACGATCTTCTCTTCGGACAGGGCGACAACATTGGCGAACTGGCAGTTCTGCATCGTAAGCGCCTTCAGCGCCGCGACGGTCGCGGCCGCATCCGCCGTATGCACCAGCTCGATAAAGAGATAGATATTCACCACGCTATGGCCCTTTCGGTCTTGACCGCAGTCTACGCCCTAAGCTGACGCCGAACAGCCCGTAAACCGAAAATCAAAAGAGGATGTTCCATGCGCTTTTGTAGCCTCGTTGCGGCCTTTTGCCTTTCGCTCGTCCTGATCGCGCCTCAGGCGCTCGCCTTGCCCGCGCCCATGCCGGAGGACGAGCTGTCGGCGAAGAGCGATCTAGTCGCCTTGGTCAGGGTGCTTTCGGTAACATGCACCAGCGTCACCAAGGACGAAAAGACCGGCCAAGAGCTCCCCGGTTATCTCGCCCGGCTGCAAGTGCTTGAGGTCCAGAAGGGCGACGTCAAGCCCGGGGAGGAAGTGCTGGTGACCTGGCGCGCGGTCCCGAAGGGGGCGTTGGGGCCTTGGACGGTCAATTACTACCCCGGCGAGGAGGTGCTGACGCATCTCACCAAGCGGAGCGGCGGGGTGAGCTACGCCACGACCTGGTGGAACGCCAAGGGCGATCCCATCAAGGCGCCCGACACGAAGGACCTGCCGGTGACGCCCGGCGAATCCGTGGTGGCCGAGCCCGAGCAGCCGGAGCAGACCCCGCTTTAGTCAGGCAAGTGCGTCGAGCCACTCATTGCACAGGCGCATGCCTGCTTCGTTCGCACGCGGGGCGAAGCGCGCGGTATCGGTACGCATCTTGGCAAGATCGATGTTGGAATTGGCGAGCTCGGCAGTGTGTCCGATCAGCCATTTTTCCATGTCGCGTTCGGGCAGCTCGATGTGGAATTGCAGCGCCAGAACCTTAGGGCCATAGGCGAAGGCCTGGTTCGGCGTAATTTTCGTCGAGGCAAGACGCGTCGCTCCTTGCGGGAGATCGAACGTATCGCCATGCCAATTGAGAACCGGCACGCCGTCGATGAAACGAAGCGGCGATTGCTTGCCGTCGTCCGTCAGCGTCATCTCGTCCCAACCGAGTTCCTTTTCATTGCCGGGATAGACGCGCGCCGCCAGCACCGCGGCAAGCGCCTGGCAGCCGAGACAGATGCCGATGGTCGGCACCTCGTTCTTGACCGCGGCTTCGATCACGGCGAGCTCGTCCGTCAAGAAAGGATAGCGCCCGACCTCGTAAATGCCGATCGGGCCCCCCAGCACGAGTAGAAGATCGGCGTCCTTGGCCGGACCGAGATCGTCGACCCCGGCTTGGAGATAGGTGAGGCCAATGCCGCGGTCCCGAAGCACGCCTTCGAGGATGCCGGCGTCTTCGAAGGCGACATGGCATATGGCGATGGCGTTCTTCATGGCACCCCCCAAGGTCTTTCCGTTTCTATTGTCTGCGGTCGTGGCGGCCTTGGTTGACAATTAGCGACGCTCAATTGGCCGTTTGCGACGCGGGCGCGCCTCATACCACGCGCGCCCGGCCGCCGCGGCGAGGATCGCCTGCGCCTTCCATGCCGCCATTGCCGTGACGGCGCGCGGCATGCACGCCGCCGAAGAAGAGATTGCGGTCGGGCCAAGCATGCGCCTGGTCGCCGAGCGCACGGAAGGCGCTCAAGGCCTCGTCCGGGAGGCCCGGCTCGAAGCTAACCCGGCCGTCACGCTCCACATGCAGCCTCGGCGCCTCCACGGCCTCCTCCAGGCTCATGCCGCGATCCAGCAGGTTGGTGGCGACCTGAAGGATCGCTGACCTGATGCGGTTTGAGCCGCCGGTGCCAAGCGCGGTGATCGTGCCGTCGGGCTCAAGAATGAGGGTCGGCGCCATCATCGACGAAAGACGCGTGCCGGGTCGCCAGGCCTCGAGATTTCCGCTCGCAAGGTCCTCCTCGCCCAGCATGTTGTTCAGCATGAAGCCGAAATTTCCGACGATGAAGCCGTTGCCTTCGCCATTCGACATGCTGATGGCGGCGGCGTTTCCTTCGGCATCGATAACGCTCACATGGGTGGTGCCGCGATAGGCGGGTGGGTGGCTTTGCGCCTCGCGCAAACCTTTCAGCAACGATCCATTGGCAAGTTGTTCGGCGAGGCCATCACCATAAGCGCCCCGCGCCTGATTGCTGGCCTCCATCGCCTGGCGCAGCGCGCTCGCATCGACCGGGCCGCGATCGGAGATCGCTTCGAGATAAGCGAGGCCGAACGCGATCAGCGCGCCGCTTGCCGCGGGTGGCGGGTTGAGCGCAACGATGGCGCCTTGGTGCCGCCAATCGAGCGGCTCGCGCAACGCTACCCGGTAAGATTTGAGATCGTCCGGCAAAAGGTGGCCGCCGCCAGATGCCGATTCCGCCACAATCGCTTGGCCGACATCGCCGTCGGCAAACAGCCGCGCGCCATCCTCGGCAGCCCATTCGAGACATTCGGCAAGGTCTTCGTTGCGGAAGGTCTCGCCCTCCGTCATCAGCTTGCCGCCCGGCGCAAAGATTCGTTCGACGCCAGGGCTCGCCATGAGGATCGGGGCGATGACGGTGAAGAGATAGGCCTGGAACGCCGTTAGAGGAAAGCCTGCGCGCGCGGCTCTCGCTGCGGGTTCGACCAGGCGTTTCATGGGCAGGCCACCGAGTGCCTCGTGGATGGCAAAGAGGCCCGGGATCATTCCGGGTGTGGCGCTCGATCCAAGACCGATATGAAACTCCTGCGTGGCAGGACCGAAATCGGCGTTGATGGGATAGAAGGCAAGATTCTCGCTTCGCCGCTTCAGCGGCGTCTCGACGAAGAAGTCGAACAGCGCGGCCTCGGTCCGCCCCTCACGGCGCGCCATGAGGAAACCGCCGCCGCCGGGCGAGGTGAAAACCGGCTCGGCAACGAAGCTCATAAAGGCGCCGGCGAGTGCGGCATCGAAGGCGTTGCCGCCATCTTCGAGAATTTCGGCGGCGGCCGCGACCGTGAGCTCATGCCCCGCCGCAACCACGCCTCTTATCGTGCTCATTGATATTCACCCTCCCCTCGCGGGGAGGGAGTGTCGTTCGCGGCTAGGCGTCCGTTAGGCGAGGCGCTTCTCCAATGCAGAGAGTTCGTCATTGAGCGCCTTGGGCAGCTTCGCGCCGAAGGTGGCAAAGTGCTCCTTGATCAGCGGCAGTTCCGCCTTCCAGCCTTCCTTGTCCACCTTGGTCAGTTCCTCCATGTCTTCCGGCGCGACTTTGAGACCGTTCACATCGAGCGAACCGTCCGCCGGAAGCTTGCCGATCGGCGTGTCGACCGCCTCTGCCGTGCCGTCGCAGCGCTCGAAGATCCATTTCAGCACTCTGGAGTTCTCGGCATAGCCCGGCCACATGAATTTGCCGTCGCCGTTCTTGCGGAACCAGTTGACGTAGAAGATCTTCGGCATCTTGGCGCCGGCCTTCTCACCCATCTTCAGCCAATGGGCGAAATAATCGCCCATGTGATATCCGCAGAAGGGCAGCATCGCCATCGGATCGCGCCGAAGATCACCGATCTTACCGGCCGCAGCCGCCGTTTTCTCCGAGGCCATGATCGAGCCGAGGAACGTGCCTTGCTGCCAATTCTCGGCTTCGGTCACCAGTGGCACGACGCTGGCGCGGCGTCCGCCGAAAAGAATGGCGTCGATCGGAACGCCCTTGGGATCTTCCCACTCCGGCGCGATCACCGGGCACTGCGCGGCGGGCGCGGTGAAGCGGGCATTCGGATGCGCGGCGGGACGATCCGATGACGGCGTCCATGGACGGCGCATCCAATCGATGGCGTGCGCGGGTTTCTCGGCCGCCATATCCTCCCAATAGACATCCTCATCTTCGGTGAGTGCGACATTGGTGAAGATGCAATTCTCATTCAGCGCCTTCATGGCGTTCAGGTTGCTCGCCTCCGAGGTACCGGGGGCAACGCCGAAGAATCCGGTCTCGGGATTGATGGCATAGAGCCTCCCATCCTCGCCGAACTTCATCCAGCAAATGTCGTCGCCGATGGTCTCGGCCTTCCAGCCGGGGATGGTCGGGTTGAGCATGGCGAGGTTGGTCTTGCCGCAGGCGGACGGGAAGGCTGCGGCCATATACTTCACTTCGCCTTCCGGGTTGGTGAGCTTGAGGATCAGCATGTGCTCGGCCATCCAGCCCTCGTCGCGGGCCTTCACGCTGGCGATGCGAAGCGCATGACACTTCTTGCCGAGCAGCGCGTTGCCGCCATAACCGGAACCGTACGACCAGATCTCGCGCGTCTCGGGAAAATGCGAGATGTACTTGGTCGTGTTGCACGGCCAAGGCACGTCGGCGCTTTTCGGAGTGGGCAGTGGTGCCCCGACAGTATGCATCCCGCGCACAAAGTCGTCGCTGTTACCAAGCGCTTCCAGCACCTTATCGCCGACGCGAGTCATGATATGCATATTGGCGACGGCATAAGCGCTGTCGGTGACCATCACGCCAATGCCTGCGATCGGCGAACCGACCGGTCCCATGGAATACGGCACCACATACATAGTGCGGCCGGCCATGGCGCCGTCATAGAGCTTGGAGAGCGTCGCCTTCATCTCGGCGGGTTCGAACCAATTATTGGTCGGCCCTGCATCGTCCTTGCTCTTGGAGCAGATATAGGTCTGGTCCTCGACCCTCGCGACATCGGCAGGATCGGAACGAACCAGGATCGAGTTCTTGCGCTTGCCTGGGTTGAGCCACATGGCCGTGCCGCAATCGACCATAAGCTTCAGCATTTCTTGATATTCGGCCTTGGATCCGTCGCACCAGCGCACGGCATCGGGCTTGAAGAGAGCTTTGGCCTCCTCGACGAAGGCCAGCACCTTCGGGTTGGCGGTCTTTGCTTCAGGCGCAATCTTCGATTGGACGCTCATGCGACGATATCCCTTTGGCGAATTGTCGGATTGGGCGGCGAAAGCCCCCACTCCCCTAGCATTGATCGCGCGGAGCTTTCAAGACGAGGGGTATGCCCGGAGGAAAAGCGGTCAGGACCGGCGCGCCCGGGCCTCGGCCGCGAGTCTGACCAGCTCTTTGCGGGCTTCCTCGGGGGTGGTCACGGGGCTTGCGAACAAAATCCGCCGGGCTTCCCCGTGGAGAACCAGATCGCAGCCTTCCGCATCGATGCCGGTCATGCGCCAGGGACCGGGGGATGCGTTCGCCAGGGTCGTAGCATAAAGCTCAAGCGCATCAGCATGATCTTCGTTCATGTGTTCGACGATACCGGGCTCGGCCTCGATCAGGCTCTCAGCGCCGTCAAGCGCAAGGACGAGCTCTTGCGGCTCGAGATCGAAGATGCGCCCGAAGCCGCCGATATAGTGGGCGCCTTCGACATTGAGCCGCCAGAAGGCAAAATCCGTAAAGCCGGCATAGAACGCCGCCTCCGGATGCTTGGCGAGAAAGCGTCGCTTTAGCCCTTCATCGGCGGCAAGCTCCGCCCGGCCGAGAAATGTCGCCCGCGCGCCCTGCAAGGGATCGGCCAGCGCTCCGGTCTCATCGACAAGGACCGAGGCTCTGGCGTCGGAAGCGAGGTTGGCGGTGTGGCGGGCGAGCTTGGAGATGAGCAGGACCGGCGCGCCCGAAGCGTCGGTCGCAAGCGTGACAAGCGAGGCATAGGGGTAGCCATTGGCGCGGTCTATGGTCGCCAGAGACCCCTTGAGGGCACGCCGCAGAAGGCCGCGCGCTGAGCTTGCGATCTCCGCTCTATCCGGGGTTTCTTGAGACTTATTCACTTGCGCCATAACGGTATTTGTTGCACGACCAGGGGACAAGTGGCGGACTCCGCCCCAAAGCTGCCATAATTGACCGCAGCTCTAAACCCCTGCACTCTTCTCAAAAGCCAACTGCCGCAAAGGCCCCCCACAATGCCAACTATCGCCCTTGTCGACGACGATCGTAACATCCTCACCTCGCTGCGCATGGTGCTCGAGGCGGAAGGCTACAAGACCCAGACCTACAACGACGGGGCCAGTGCGCTCGACGGCTTCGCCGCGAGCCCGCCCGATCTTGCCATCCTCGATATCAAGATGCCGCGCATGGACGGCATGGAGCTGTTGCGCCGGCTTCGTCAGCGGAGCGAGTTGCCGGTGATCTTCCTGACCTCGAAGGACGAGGAGATCGACGAGCTGTTCGGCCTCAAGATGGGCGCTGACGATTTCATCCGCAAACCCTTTCCACAGCGGCTGCTGGTCGAACGTGTCAAGGCGGTGCTCCGGCGCGCCCAACCGCGCGAGACGGGCGCCGTGATCGAGGACAAGTCGAAGGTGCTCGAACGCGGCAAGCTGAAGATGGACCCCGAGCGTCATACTTGCGTCTGGGACAATCGTCCGGTGACCTTGACCGTTACCGAGTTCCTGATCCTGCAGTCGCTGGCCGCCCGTCCCGGCGTAGTGAAAAGCCGCGACGCGCTGATGGATGCGGCCTATGATGACCAGGTCTATGTCGACGACCGTACCATCGACAGCCACATCAAGCGGTTGCGCAAGAAGTTCAAGGCCGTCGATTCGAGCTTCGACGTGATCGAGACGCTCTATGGCGTTGGCTACCGGTTCAAAGAGTGACGGACGCAGCCGATGACAGCCGAGGCCGACAGGTCCTGGCAACGGCCTGACGCGGCAACGCTGTGGAAACACACGCGCCGCCTCGTTCGGGCCGGGCGTGATCGTACGCGCCGCGGCCTATCCTGGGTCGTTGAGCACCTCCCGTTCCGCCACGGCTTTTCCAGCCTGACACGGCGGATCGTCGTGTTGAACCTGATCGGCCTGGCCATCCTTGTGTCGGGCATTCTCTATCTCAACCAATTCCGCGCTGGGCTGATCGACGCCAAGGTGCAGAGCCTGCTGACGCAGGGCGAGATCATCGCCCGCGCCATCGCCGCCTCTGCCGGCGTCGATACCGATGAGCTCCAGCTCGATCCTGAAAGCCTGCTCGAGGCGGAACAGGGCCAGATCAACCTGGATCATAACGCGCTGCCAAACCAGCTCGAGTTCACCATCGACCCCGAGCGCGCGGCTCCGATTCTGCGGCCCCTGGTCAAGCCGACCGGCAGCCGCGCCCGCATCTATAATCGCGACGGCGCGCTGATCCTGGATTCCGACATCTTCTATTCGCGCGGAGAGGTGCTGCGTTACGACCTGCCGCCGCCGGCGCCGGAGGAACCCCCCGCACTGACGCGATTTTGGCAGGCGGTGAAGACGCGCATGCAGCGATACGATCTGCCGCTCTACACCGAAGACGGCGGCGCCAACGGCAAGGCTTATCCGGAGGTGGCCACCGCGCTGACCGGGACGTCCGTGCCGATCGTCAGAATCAATGAAAAGGGAGAGCTGATCGTGTCCGTGGCGGTACCGGTTCAGCGCATGCGCGCCGTGCTCGGCGTGCTGCTGCTGTCGACGCGGGGAGGAGACATCGACAATATTGTCGCCGCCGAGCGCTGGGGTATCGTGCGGGTGTCGCTGTTCGCCGCAGCCATCGCCATCGTGCTCTCGGTGATCCTCGCCAACACCATCGCGGGCCCGGTACAGCGGCTGTCGGCTGCGGCCGAGCGCGTGCGCCATAGCGTCAAGGGCCGCGCCGAAATCCCGGACTTTACCGACCGCACCGACGAAATCGGCCATTTGTCCGGCGCGCTTCGCGACATGACCAACGCGCTTTACCAGCGGATCGATGCAATCGAGAACTTCGCCGCAGACGTGGCCCATGAGCTCAAGAATCCGCTGACTTCGCTCAGAAGCGCCTCGGAGACCCTATCCTTGGTCAAGAGCGAGGAGTCCAAACAACGGTTGATGGAAGTCATCCAGCACGACGTGAAGCGGCTCGACCGCTTGATCAGCGATATCTCCGATGCCTCCCGTCTTGACGCCGAGCTTGCGCGCGAGGACGCAAGGCCCGTCGACATGGCGGACCTGATCCGCACCACCGTCTCGCTGTTCAATGAAATTCACCGCGGGGATTCGCCCGCGGTTGCGACCGAAATCGCTTATGCTGCGGGTTCGCATCCCTACCGTGTCAGCGGCCACGATAGCCGTCTCAGTCAGGTGATCGTTAACCTGCTCGAAAACGCGATTTCGTTTTCGCCGCCCGGCGGCAAAGTCACCGTGACGGTGCGGCGTATCGGACCTGACATTCGGATCACGGTCGAGGACGAAGGCCCGGGCATTCCTGACGACAATCTCGAGCGCATCTTCGAGCGCTTCTATACCGATCGCCCGCAAGAGAGCTTCGGTCAGAATTCGGGCCTCGGCCTTAACATCTCGCGGCAGATCGTGGCCGCCCATGGCGGCAGGCTCTATGCCGAGAACCGTCCCCCGCAGGACCAGGCGCGCGGCGCAAATGAGCCCGGCGGACGCAGCGGCGGCGGGGCGCGATTTGTCATCAGGCTGCCCGCAAGCTGACAAGCAACACGAGAGGCATGAGTGAGCAAGGCGCGCGAGCTCGTCCACGGCACCTGCGTGGCCTTCGGGCGGCGGGCCGCGCTGCTGCGCGGGAACCCGGGCGCCGGCAAGTCGGACCTGGCACTGAGAGTCTTGAGCCTACCGGACGAAGGCGAAGACCGGCCCTCGCTCGTGGCCGACGATCAAGTGTGGATCGAGGCCCGACCCGGCGATGGGCTCCTCGCCTCACCACCCCCGGCCCTTGCCGGCAAGATCGAAGTCAGAGGGCTCGGAATCGTCGAAGTGCCGTTCCTGCCGGAGGCCGAGCTCGTGCTGGTGTGCGATCTGGTAAACGAGAAAGAAGTGCCGCGAATGCCGCCGGAATCGTGGGATCAGGCGACCATCGCAGGCCGTGCCGTGCCGCTCCTGAAGCTCGCGCCATTCGAGGCGTCGGCCCCGCTGAAGCTCAAAATGGCCCTCCTCCTGGCGGTGCCTGATAAGCCAAAATAAGGCATGGATCGCACTTGCGCTCGACACCACTCCTGACAAAGATAGCGGCCTTTGGCCGGGCGGACCTGAAGCAAGGGGTAACATGATCGGCGTTCTTATCGTCACGCATGGTGGGCTTGCGCACGAATTTCGTTCCGCGCTCGAGCACGTGGTCGGCCCGCAAGAGCAGATCGAGACGATCTCAATTGGGCCCGACGACGATCTGGAGACGCGGCGCAGCGACATGCTGAGCGCGCTTGCACGCGTCGATAGCGGCAAAGGGGTCGTGGTGCTTACGGACATGTTCGGGGGGACGCCATCGAACCTCGCCATCTCGGCAATGGACCAATCCAATGTCGAGGTAATCGCCGGCGTCAATCTGCCGATGCTGGTCAAGCTCGCGAGCATTCGGAACGAGTGCGGGCTTGAGGAAGCCATCACTCAGGCGCAAGAAGCGGGACGGAAATATATCAGCGTGGCCAGCAAGATCCTGGCGGCGAACTAAAGCGTGACACAGGCTCGCGACAAAAAGAGGAAATCGCGCGCTGGCCTATACTTTGCCGAGGTTGTGATCCCCAACAAGAAGGGCCTGCATGCGCGCGCTTCGGCCAAGTTCGTGCGTTGCGCGGGCGAGTTCACCGCCGCGGTTCGGGTGACACGCGAAGGTCACACGGTCGTTGGTACATCGATCATGGGGCTTATGATGCTGGCCGCCGGCCAAGGTCACTCGATCCTGATCGAGACCGAAGGCCCGGACGCGGCGGC
>Ga0315534_1000871_pt1 | contig 21198 bp, 19 predicted proteins | sample SalMarSW160240MG_FD_203094 | JGI IMG/M metagenome (GOLD analysis project Ga0315534, IMG submission 203094) | Salt marsh sediment microbial communities from the Plum Island Ecosystem LTER, Massachusetts, United States - Salt Marsh Sediment SW1602-40 ... | reverse complement strand
AGGGCAGTGGAAACTCGGCAGCCAACGCGACGACCGGGCGGGAGGGCGTTGCGGCGCGGCAGATGCCACGAGAAGGGACGTGCGGGCAGGGCTCGAGCCTATACCCGGCCGGGAATGTTCTCTGAAGCGCCGACCGGCGGTACCGACGACGCCTCGCCGGCCATTACCGTGCCAATGCGCGCGGCGGCGCGGCCATCCCACAGTGAAGGACACGCGCGCCCGTTGTGGGGTTCCTCCCACCGACGGAGGAAGGCAGCGACCAGCGCGTCGCAGCGGCTGTCGACAAGCTCGTTGGTACCGATTTCCACCGTGATCGGACGCTCGGTGTTCGGCCTGGCGGTGAGACACGGAATCCCGAGATACGTCGTTTCCTCCTGGATTCCTCCCGAATCGGTGATAACCAGTTTAGCATCCTTCATCACGGCGAGAAAATCGAGATAGCCCAACGGCTCGATCAAACGCAAACGGGCATCATTCATCGCAAGACCGGATTGTTCAATCTTGTATCGCGTACGCGGATGTACGGGAAACACGACCGGCGCCCTTCGCGAGATCGTCTCAAGGCCACGGAGGACCTCGGCCAGCGTCGGGGGGTGATCGACGTTCGAGGGACGGTGGATGGTTGCGAGCACGTATTGTCGGGCAGCGAGTCCCAGCTCGGTTAGCGTCGCCCGCGATTCCGCTTGGGGCAACATGTTCACCAGGGTGTCGATCATTACGTTGCCCACCAGGTGAATGCGACGGTCGTCGATTCCTTCGCGGCGGAGGTTTTGCTCGCCATCCGGCGAAGGAACGAAAAGCAGTTCGGCAATCTGGTCCGTCACGATACGATTGATTTCTTCCGGCATACTGCGATCCCCGGACCGAAGTCCCGCTTCCACGTGCGCGACGGGAATCTGAAGTTTCGCGCAGACAAGCGCGCACGCCACCGTTGAATTCACATCTCCCACGACGACGACCCAATCGGGTTGATGCGCGTGCAGCACGGGTTCGAATCGGGCCATGATCTGAGCCGTCTGCTGCGCGTGAGATCCGGAACCTACGTCCAAATGCTCATCCGGTTCGGGCAAATTCAAGTGTTCAAAAAACACCTGGGACATATCGTAATCGTAATGTTGTCCCGTATGCACGAGTACCTGCTGAAACAGATCGCGGCGGTTCGCCATGGTGGACATAATCGGCGCAATCTTGGGAAAATTGGGACGCGCGCCGACAACATGCATGATTTTCATGACCTTCTCTTTCCGACGCTCAGAGCGGCACGGAGTCGCGAGTCCAAGCTACAAAACATGATGACCGCACCGCGTGCAGACTGGGAACGATTCTCAAGACCAACGCGTCAAAGCATCCCATTCTGGTGGTACCACTCCGCCGTCCGGTGGACGCCGTCACTGAACCCTATTCGGGGGCGGTAGCCCAGCTTCGACGGGGCGCCGTTGCCCGAAAACTGAAAACTTTTGACAAAGAAATGCATTCGCCGGCGGTGCAGGGGAGGATGGACGCCGAAAGGGCGCAGAGTTTTTTCGCAGACCACAGCCGCTGTCCACAACGGCCAGAGAGGAGCCGTCCATCGGGGAGCGGGTACGCCGAGCGTTTCGGCAATTGTGGAAACCATCTGCCGCGTCGTCACGGCTTCGTAACCGGGTGCCACCAGCTGGAAGCCGGATTCGCAATCGGCCACGGCAGCTCGCCGAAGAGCGCTTACGAGGTCGTCGATGTAAATCGGGTGGTGCAGATTCTCGCTCTTGCCAATATGGAAGTATCGCCGCCGCTTGATCGCGCGAAATAATTTGAGCAGCCGTTGGTCGCCTGGACCGTAGACCTCTGAAATCCGGACGATCATCAGCGGCAGTTTTTCGCGATATCCGTGCACAAGCTGTTCGGCCTGCAGTTTTGTCACGCCGTATATATTGTCGGGGCGTGTTGGTGAATGGTCGTGTACGGTGACGCCCGGGCGAGCATCGTAAACACCGATCGTGCTGCCGTGGACGAAACGGCCCACCCCCGCGTCGCTCGCTGCCCGGAGCATCATTCCCGTTCCCTGCACGTTCACTGCATGAAAATGCCGGTCGGGCATGTGCGCCTCGTGCTGGGCCGCGGCCAGATGGTAAATAACATCTCTGCCGTCCGCCGCCCGTGCGACCATGTCCCGGTCCGTGACCGAGCCCAAAGCCACATCGCAGCCACTGCCCTCGAGTTGCTGGGCGTTCTGCTCTTCGGCCGGCGTGTTGGTTTGTCCAAGAACACGAACTTCGTCACCCGCATCCATGCAGGCGCCAGCCAGTCGGGATCCGATGAACCCGGTTCCTCCTGTAATGAGGACTCTCACGATGGGCGGCTCCGCGAGTTGCAAGGCTCCAGGAACACAGCGCCTGCCGCCTCTTCCCCCTCGGCAACCCGCGACGCAGGGGGACGGCTATTGTCGTGCTGGGCGACCATTTCCAAGAATTCCTTCTCGTACTGCGCAGCGCAATGTTCGATCGTGAATTCGTTGGACAAAGCCGCACAGAAACTGCCGGCGGACCGGCGAAGCTGCTCGTCATGCATCAGCAATTCCACGCGTTGTTGAAACGCCCGGAGGTCGCCCAACGGCACGACGAAGCCGGTCCGCTCGTCCTCAAGAAAATCACACTGGCCGCCATGATCATACGCCACGATCGGCAGTCCGCAAAACATGGCTTCGATGAACATCAGGCCGAAGCCTTCGTGCATTGACGTAGAAACAAACACGTCGGCTGCCTGCAACCAACGGTACTTGAGCTGTTCGTCCACGTGGCCCGGCAAATGGAGGCGGTCGCGTACTTTCAAACGCTCCGCTTCGGCTTCGATACGACCCCGTTCCGGACCCTCCCCCAGGATGACCAGCTTCAGATTCTTGTGGCGTAAGCGGGCCAGCAAGCGGATCAATTCGTGGTAGGCCTTCCGAGCGACGAGTCGTCCCACGCTGACCAATACGAATGCGTGCGGGTCGAGCGGCAGTTGGGAACGGTTCGCTTCCGGCAGTACCGGCTGGGGGAGGCCGTGCGGAATGATGTGGACTGGTTTGGTATACCCGTAGATCCGGTTTGCATTCTGTGCCGTGTTTGTCGATGCGGCGATAACACGGTCGGCGCGGTGAAGCACCCAGCGCACGGTATGCTTCAGGCCCGGCCAGCGATGGGGAGAAAGCCGTTTGGAAGGGTCGAAGATGTCTCCGCCGTGAATGCACAACGCGTGGGGCAGACCGTAGCGGCGGGCGAGGACGGTGGGGGCCGGTCCCGTGGGCACGGCAAAGTGCGTGTTTACAATGTCGGGTCGCACCCGCTCGATCAGTCGCCGGCCGTAGCGAAGACAGGCCGGCACGAAGCTCAGCATCGACAACACGCTCGCCGTGGCCAGCCTCTTGCGGCCGACGACTTTCAACCGATGCACGTCCACGCCCTCCACAGTTTCGCGCTCGGGCAGGTCGACAAACCCGGTTGTCACCACCACTACCTCGTGCTTTTTCGCGAGTTGCTCCGCGATGTGGCCGTGCACAACGCCTCCGCCCCCACCCAGTGGCGGGTATTCGTAATTGAACATTAAGATTTTCAACGGCGCACTACTTTCGTCCGGTCACAATTGCATGCCAGCCGAAGGGCCGTATCAGTGCCTCGGGCAGCAGGTTGTAAGAAGGTACAAAAACACGGTTGAACAGGTTGCCGAGCAGCCCGGTGCGGACCGTGGGCTGCGGCCGGAAATGTTCCATGATGATCTTCAAGTCGTGGGCGGCGGAAAACAGGCCGCGAAGTTCGCGCCGAGAAAAACTGCGGATGATGGGGGCGTCGCGATCCGCAAATTCTACGTGGGTGCCTGAGACTCGGGCCAGAAACTTGAACCACGAATGGCGATGGTACAGCACGATCACCAGGGTCCCTCCGGGCTTCAGCACGCGGAAGATCTCATCGACGGCCGCCTGAATGTCCGCCGTGTGCTGGATGACCCCCGACGAATAGACGACGTCGAACGTTTCGTTGTCCAGCGTGAGCGATTCGCAATTCTGCACCTCGGCCCTTCCCGGCAGACCGCGGACTTCCAAATGACGGCGAGTCATCTCGACGGCCTTCGGGGCGATGTCGATTCCCGTCACGTCCAGGCCGCGCCGGGCCAGCGCACACAGGTCATTGCCCAGTCCACATCCGATCTCGAGCAGTCGTTTGCCGGGCAGACTCGCCATCCAGTCGAACAATGGCCCTTTGTATCCAAACCGTTCATAACTGGACTCAACGGCGTCGAAGAATTCGACCGACCCTTCGTCGATCTGTTGGTCTTCCAAAAATTGTGTCGCGTTGAGATGGGTATTCCAGTATTCGACGACCTGGGCCAGATCACCGTGCTGCGCATCGTGCGGAGGCCGGCTTGTGGCCGATGCCGTGACAATCTCGTGCCGCTTGCTGGATGAACGCATGTTGTCCCGCTTCGTTGCCGGATTTTCAGGCGCGGCCGGTGCTGCTGGTCACCAGCCATAGCCCCGTTCGCCGACCTCTCACAAAAAGAAATCCCCCAGCCGCGACAAACGCATAGTTTACCATTTGATGCACCAGTGAAATGCCAAGCGCCTGCTCCGGGGACACTCCGAACAGTCCCAGAACGTACACGTCCCCCGCCTGCTTGAGTCCCAGTCCGCCGATACTTATCGGGATCAGTGTCAGCATGCTCACAAGAACGACGGCCGTGGTACTCTCCGCGACGGTCACGGAAACATGAAAACCGGCGCTCACACAGTAGAGCGTCAGACCGCACACCACATAGAAGACGAACGAGATGCCCAGTGCCGCCAGAATCGTCCGCGTGCGGAACTCCCGGCAGACGCGGTGGACGCGCCACACGATGCGCGCAGCCCGGCGAACCATGCCGTAACGCCAGCGACGCAAACCGATCACGACCCATTTACGCTGCATGGCCAGCACCACGGCTGCGGTCAGGGCGGCCGTCGATACGGCGGTCAACGCCAGCAGTGGGCCCGTGGCCAGTTGGGATGCGTACCAAGACACCGCGGCCAGGCAGAGCAGAAGCATGGCGGCTGTCCCGATGACCCGCTCGGCGACAATGGTCGCCGCGATCTTTAGCCGCGAATCACCGGCTGGTGCCGCCAGGTGGCAGCGGACGACGTCGCCACCGACAACACCGGGCAGACAGGCATTCATAAAGAAACCAATTGTATATATTCGCACAAGATCCATTCTTCCCGCCCGAATGTTCACGGACCGCAGCAGTACGTCCCACTTCCACACAGACGTCAGCAAGGCCAGTGCGTTGACAACGACGGCCATGACGAGCCACGGCGTTGAAGCGTTCCCAATGGCATCGGAACAATCACCGATGTCAATGCGCGACAGCAGCACCGCGAACAATACCACCGTTACGGCGCACTTCAACGCCCACCGCCACCGCGGCATGGATCGGCCGGCGGACCTCACCATCGTGCTCGCAGTCACTTGGCCCCCCGTATGATCATGGCGGAGCCGAACACTTTCTTGCCGTGAAAGAGACGATCTCTCTTGTAAACGGTTTCTACGTCGCGAAATCCCGCCTCCGCGAACAGCTTCGTCAGCTCGGTGCTTGTCAGGTAGCGGACATGCCCTGGTTCGAACCACCGAAAATACATATCCCATAGACCATAGATACCGAAAAAGCTATGGCGATTGTTGTCAAGCACGTAGAAATATGCTCCCGGCTTCAATACGCGTTTCACTTCGGAAAGGGCTGTTTCCGGGGACGAGTAGTGATGAAAGGAAAACGTGCACATGGCGCCGTCGAAGCTGCTGTCTGCAAATGGAAGTGCTTCCACGTCCGCTTTTTCGTAGGAGACCTGGGCCAGACGCCCGTGCTTCTGCCGCGCTCGTTCGATCATTCCTTGCGACAGGTCGATACCGACACCTCGACCCACGCCACGGTGCTGCGTGGCGAATTGCACGGCCCATCCCGTGCCGCATCCCACGTCGAGTAACGTATCGTCGGCCCCCAGTTGCAGATGTTCGATCACGAGGGCCTGCATTTCCCGGAAGAATCCCGCAATGCGTCCTTCGTCATATGTTTCTGACCAGTCATCGAATACGGGGGTGCTAAGCTTGTTTGCTTGCAGGCTCACGTTGCATTCCTTTGAGTTCTGCTCTCTTGCTTCGGTCCGGCAGGCCGTTGGGGTTTGGCAAGAGGTACCGCCCCATGGCCAGGTAATCGAGGTGACCGATTTGAAACGCCCGCAGGGCGTCCTGTGGCGAGCACACAATCGGTTCTTCATGGATATTGAAACTGGTGTTGACGATGACCGGGACGCCCGTCAGGGCCTTGTATTGCTTGATAATGTGATAAAAGCTCGGATTGTCTTGTTCACTCACAAGCTGCGGACGGGCAGTACCATCTATGTGCACGACGCCGGGACAATGCTCGCGCATCCAGGCTGTGCAATCGAAGGTGATCGTCATGAACCGGGCCGTGTCGCGCGCTCCATCGAGACCTTCGAAGCACTGGTCGGCATCGTCCGCCAGAACGGCTGGGGCGAACGGCATGAATTCGGTGCGTTTGAGCGCCGCGTTTAACCAGTCATTGACGCTCGGATCATGGGGCGCGTATAGGATGGACCGGTTGCCGAGCGCACGCGGTCCGTATTCCATTGCGGCGTTGAAACGGGCCACCACGTAGCCGTCGGCCAGCAACCGGGCGATCGATTGTTCCACATTGTCGCACACTTCGTAGGCGTGGCCTGTTTCCTGGATGGCTTCCAACATCGCCTGGTCGTCGTATGCGGGACCCAGGTACACATGGTGGAAGCAACGGCCTTCGGGGGCCCGGCGGCCGGTACGTGGATCATGGTATGCGGCTAACGCGGCCCCGACACCCATCCCCTCGTCGCCCATGCCGGGATGGACAAACACCGATTCCACTCCTGGAATTTCATGAATCTTTTGATTGATACGCACGTTCGCGCAGAGCCCACCGGCAAGCGCTATGTGGTGTTTTCCCGTCCGCCGCAGCCAATAGGAAGCATACGCCACCGCCAACTCCTCTGCGTGGATCTGAATACTCGCGGCAAGATTGGCCACCGAAAAGTTGACCGGCAGTCTGCGACGGATAGAAGCGATTGCGGAATTGAAGAAAAGATTGCCAACGTTGCGGAAGCCGCCGTCTTCAAACACGATCAGTTTTCGGAGAATGTCCAGATACTCCGGTTCGCCATGCGCCGCAAGCCCCGTGATTTTTCCTTCGTGTTTGCCCGCTTTGAAACCGCATAGTTGCGTGATGTACGCGTAATAATTCCCCAGGGAGTCGTAGCTGGAGACGCGCGATACCTCCTGGAATTTGCCTTGCGACACGTCGTAGGCCTTTGCGGAAACCGCGTCGCCGCCGCCGTCCATGGACAGCACCGTGGCGTCGTCGAAGCCACTCGAGAAGTAGGCGCTGGTAGCATGGCAAAAATGATGATCGATAAAATTCACCGGACAGTGAAATCCGAATTCGTCTTTCAGGATGGAGCGCAAGGTGCGGCGACGGTGACGGAAGGAGGGCTGTCTGAGCGCATAGTAGATCGGCTCCAAGAACGGCAGGTAACGGCGAAGCCGGCTCGCTTGGGACCCGACACTAAACAAGACCGCCTTGGGCATGCTGCGCCTGAGTCCGAACCATCCATCGCGGAAGTCCATGTAGTCGTTGATCAAATGCTGATTCACGGTGCTGCACGCGATTTGCTCCACGGCGTGCGGTTCGATACCCGCCAGGTCAAGCACGCTGGCAATCGATTCCCGTGGCACACCGAATACCATCTTCTCGCGTACGAGACGTTCGTCGTTAACGGCTGCCACGATCTGCCCGTCCCTGAGCAACGCGGACCCCGCGTTAACGTGGTCGCCTATGCCAAGAATGTACATCCCAGGTAACTCCCTGTTGTAGCTGGAGGCAAAAGTCTCCGCGCCAAACGCGTCACGGTCATTCTGCCGGTTTACGGCAAACGGCACCAATCTTCTTGGTAAGTATCCGCACGTGCTTGCCGTAAAACACAAAACACGCTCGAAAAAGAACGGAAAGCAACGCCGTGGCGAGCCACCCCACGTAGTTGAACGGATTGGCCCAGAAAACGTACAACCGCAACGGAAACGGGCGCACATCTTCAAAACCGGCCAGACGCAAAACCTGGCTAAGACTGTGTTCGGTGAACGTATTGAAATGATCGATGTTATGCGCGAAATTTTCCGAGCCGACCAGCGGGTTGGCGCCGTTAAGGCCATAAACCAGCAGTGTGCCCTCCGGACGCATGCGGTCGTAGCACAATCGCAGGAAGTCGAGCATTTCGTCCAGCATCAAATGGTTCAACTCCTGCTCGCACACGATCGCGTCATAAGTAGTTTCATTTTGTTCGAGGAATGGAAATGCCTGCTGGGCATGGCAATTCAATTCCCGCTGCCTGGCGTGTCCGATCTTTTCGGAATCAGAGTCGATCCCAACAACTTGGGTATATCCGCAATCACGCAACAAGTGCACGAGATAGCCGGGTCCGCAACTGACGACGAGGATGGATACATCCTTTTCACGTGGCAGATGCGGAAGAAAATTGTGGCGGTAATACTGTGAAAAGGCACGGTAGCCCCGCTCGACGTCCCGCGGAGCCTGCCAGTAGGAATCAAACGGCTCGAGGCGCGCGGCAAGTCTGCGTGGCGCTGTGCTCCGTCCCGAGACAGACTCGCCGTTGGCGACCATCGGTTTCGCCTCGTGTTCTACTCGGTTCCGCGTATGCATCGTCATCGCGATGATTCCTCCGGAGCTGCAGTCAACGTGTACGATGCGGCTTGCCTGGCGGACAAGTTCTCTCCAGTCCGCGCCCGCCGCGCGTTTTCATAAAGTTTCTTCAATTCGTAGATCTCCAAATGGGCATCCCGGTGCATCGAGTCGTGAATACTCACATACTTCGGTGCGAAGGATTTTCGCAAACGGACCCGAGGATCTCGTTGGAGGGCCTCGTAGAACGCGCGACGGCCGTCGGAATTTGCCTGCGGGCTTTCCACGAACTCCTCGCGGCAGACGACAACGAATTGCATGTTCCGTTGCCGGGCTTCGTCCAGTGTGATCCACGATTGGCTAGGTTCAATGATGGCCAAGTCGAACGCCTTTTCCGTCTGCGCCTTGGCTCGCAGCCGAACCAGTCTGGCCCCCACCGGACTATGCTCCTCCAGATGCCTCGCAAACGCCTGCATGTTCTGCGGCATATCCGCGATCGGGCACATTCGCCGGTAGGTACGAATGCCGGGAAAGCCTTCGACGAGAATACGCGTGTTCTCAGGGATATTCTCTTCAATCCAATGTCTCGCCATACTTGGCGTGCCAGGCCGGCACAGGTCCATGTTCTGGCGGAAAACTTCGATCGACGGTGGAAGTATCAACAGGAGGGCGAACACCGAAGCGAACGCAGCACGCGAGGAAGATTTTTGCAGGAGGGCCGTGGTCACACGCCACAGCAGCGCGGCTCCGGCAATGAGCAGGAACGGCAGCGCGGGGAGAATAAATCTTGCATGTCGCCAATCGCTTCCCGTTACGACAATCGCCGGGTAGAGCAGCGCGGGAAACAGCAGCACGACGATCATCCCGCGGGACCGACGCCACAGCGCCATCACGGTGGCCGGCACCACCCACAGCGATAACGGCCATCCCAAAGCATCGCGCGTGGCCCGAGCGTAATACGAAATGTTTCCCTCCGGCCGCTCGACCACGGCCGCGGCGGTTTGCGGTCGCCCCACGGCGATGCTCGAGGCCAACGAGGTCAACGTGGCGGGATTATTCAGAATTCCTGGATTGCCGGCAATGTATACAAGCAGGCACAGAGCGCCGCTGGCGATAATACGCTGGTCCAGCACGATGGCCCACCAGGGCCGGTGTTCGTCGCGGCATCGCAGACCATGACACAAAGCAACGACCAGGACGACCGGTGCCGCCGGAAGCTTGGTCATCGTGGCGATCGCCGCGAAAGCTCCGGCCAGAAGATAGTCCCGCAGCCGGCCACGGTCGAGGATCCTGAACGCGAAGAATACCGTGGCCAGAACGCCCGTCGTCATCGGAACGTCAACGGTGACAAAATGCGAATGCAGCACGTCGAGGAAACAGAATGCCAAGAAAAAGGCGGCCAGCAAACCAACCGCTTCTCCCGCAACGCGGCGTCCGATGCGATAAGTGAGCCACACGTTCAGGGCGCCAAGTGCAGCAGTCGTGGTTCTGCCAATCAGCCAGAAACCCGAAGGATCGCGGATGAACAGGTCCATGAATTCGGCGACGCTCTCGACGCTTCCCATCAGACGCAGTACCACGAAGTAGACGCCGTATTCCACGAATAAGAGATAGAAATACCCGCCCTTGCCCGTGCGATCCCATTCAAAACTTCCCATACCGAGTCGGACGGCGCGATGAACTTCGTGAATCTCGTCCGGGTGGGGCAAGTCCGGCAGGTCGAACCATACACCCCAAACGCGCAGGGCGAAGGCTGCCAGTACAATCAGTGCCGCCAGGCCGGCGACAATGCGCCCGCTCGATATCGCCGTTGCATCTTGTTTCATCGGTGGCCTTTTCCGTAGATCTTGTCCACGTGATAGTCGCGAAGAGACCGGCCGTGCGTAAATATGATCAGCTCTCCGAGCAGCCCCAGCGAAAACAGTTGCACTCCCAGCACGATCATCAGGACACCGAACATTAGCAAGGGCCTGTCGGCCAGGCTGGTCATGCCCAGCAGCCGCTCAATGCACAGCATGCCGGTGATGATTCCGCCCACGGCCAGCAGTCCGCTCCCGATAAGACCGAAGAAGCGGAGCGGCTTGCGCGTGAACTTGATCAGGAAAAACAGCGTCAGCAGGTCGAGCAGCCTCCGCAGGTACACACCGACGCGATAGTCTCCCCTGGTGACGCGTTCTTCCAAGTGAGGCATGGGAACTTCCGTGACCCGGTAGCCCTGCTTGGCTGCCAAAAGCGGCCAGAAACGGTGCAGGTCGCCGTAGATCGGTACGTCTTCGGCCAGTTCTCTACGAAGCACGCGCAGACCGGAATTGAGATCGTGGAGCGGAATGCCAGTCATGAACCGCGTCAGCCGGTTGAACAAATTGGAATTGACTTCGCCCCACTTGGAATCGACGCGCGACATGCGCCACGATGCAACGTAGTCCGCTCCCGCGTGCAAGGCGGCCAGCATTTCTCTGATTTTGCCGGGATCGGTCTGTAAGTAGGGAGGCAGCAGGGCGACAAGCGCGCCGCGGCTGGCTTCCAGCCCCGCGCGTATCGCGGTTGATTCATCGCTTCCGCGGTGCAGGCAAACGATCCTGCTCGGCACGCGTCTAAGTGCCAAACGATCGGCCAGGCGTTCCGTTTTGTGCGACGATGATCCGTTTCCCACGATGGTCAGGTCGACGGACATTTCCAACGCTTCAAGCGCGTCGAGGTAGCGGTCCAGAGTCGCATCGAGCATGGGGTCTCCCAGCGAGCAGACTAGAATTGCCGATAGCTCGGGCGCATTTTTTCCATTGGTGTCAATCATGTCGCGAACTCGGCACGATGGTGCGGCACTCGGCCAGCGGGGAAACTCCGTTTGCCGGATCCTGGTGCACAACCAGTTCCCCGAACAGGCCCGCAAATACCAGGTGAAGAGCCAGAGCTGCAAACAGCAAACTCACGACGGGCCATACAATAGACAGATCGGATCCGGGCGTGGATGTGTCGATCAGGAACTTGGTAAAGGTTGCCGTCGCCAGACACAGAAACAAAGCTGCCAGCATACCGAACCAATGCAGCGGTCGACGGGCGGAGGATATCAACATCTTCACGGTCACCACATCCAGCAGAACTTTCCATATTCTCGAAAGGCCGTACTTGGAACAGCCGTGCTGGCGTGGGTGATGATTTACGATTACCTCGGCAAACCGTTGCGTACTCAAACTGCACATCGCGGGGATGAAGCGGTGCATTTCCGAGTACAGGGGCACTTGCCGGATGACGTCGGCACGGTAGGCTTTGAGCGAGCATCCCGTGTCGTGAATGGGCAGGCCGGACACCCGCGCGATCAACCAGTTCGCTACCCGGGAAGGAAAAGTCCTCGACAGGAAGGCATCTTGCCGGTCCTTTCGCCACCCGGTCACGAAGTCGTACCCTGATTCGATTGTCTTCAGCAGAAGCGGTATGTCGCGGGGATCGTTTTGCAAGTCGCCATCCATCGTGACAATCGTATCGCCTGTGGTGTGGTCTATGCCGGCCCGCATGGCGGCCGATTGTCCGCTGTTGTGTCGCAGGTGAACGACGCGCACCGAATCGTCCTCGTCCGCCACCCGCCCCAGTTGCTCGGCCGTTCCGTCCTGACTTCCGTCGTCGACAAAGATGATTTCGGCGCTGCCATCCAAGGTTGCGAGCATACTGCGCAGGCGCGCGTGCAACGGTCGAACATTATCCTGCTCGTTGAACAAAGGGATCACAATTGAAACGTCCACAGCGGCTGGTGCTAGGCGAGGATAGCGGATGGTCTTGGAAAAAGGCGGCTACCGGCGCCTGTCCGATGCCGCGGATTCTTGGCTGGCCGGTCCAATACGCCCATTATACTTAGGCTCCATTTCGATCCGTTTGCGACTTGCAGAACCGATAGAACCGCGCTGATCGGCAGCCCGCGCGGCAGACGGTGCGATCGATTGCGACGTTGACGTCTGCGATCAGGGAATTCCTCGCACAATTGGCGGGCCGATCCAGCGTGTCAGCCACACGGGCAATCGCCGCCACGTGCGAATCAACGGCTGGTATTTTTCATTGTCGGGCCGCATGTCGCTGACGGCCCCTGCACGGACGTAATACTGCCAAACCGTCGGCGCGGGCAGCGCGCCCCACTGCTTCTTGAAACGGTGAGTGTTGCTGCCTTCACTGGTTCGTCCAAAATCAAATCCGCGGCTACCGCGCTGGATCGCGCGCTGCAACAATTGCCAATACATCCACATGTTGGCATTTGAATAATTGGCCGTGCGCAGGCAACTCGCGCTCGGCACCTCCGTGTAATATGCCCCATGCACGAGCAGTGCGGCGGCCACTGGTCGGCCTTGCAGGTGCACGCAGCACAGTTCTGCTTCATCCCCGAAACAACGCAGAATGTTCGCGTAGAGTCGCTTTCCGAAGACTGGTGTGCCCAAGTCCCGCATATTGACACTGAACACACGGTGGAATACGTCGAGCAACTCCTCTCCGCCCCATGCCACTTGCAGCCGATGTCTTTCGGCTTTGCGAATCTGGTTTCGGACCTTGGGCTTGAACGCGTCCCACAAAGCCGCCTCACGGTCCGGCAGCGGGAGCCGCATCTGCACCTTGCTCGTCACCTCGCTGCCCAGGGACTGGTGTGGGACGCGGGACTCTTGGCGCAATTCGAGGTAACGGACGCGCAGCGCATTGGCCAAATGGACCGCGCGGTCGACAAGGCCTTGAGCGTCGTAGGCACGTTCGGCGACCACGCCCGCCGAATTCACATACGGCAAACTGACAAGATATCGACCGAACAGCAGGCTTCGTACCAGCGCGAGCGGAAGGAAGCCGATTAGGCGATCGTCTTGCCTTGCGGTGATGATATAGGGCGAATGCCGTAACCCCTGGCAGACTGCCATCAACCAGCGCGGATCGGAAACAAACTCAGTAGGCTGTTGTTCCGCAACACATTCGACCAGCGACTGCGCCTCGGCCACCAGGCTGGACCAACCGGGCCCCGGAGATTCGCACGCGACAACAGGTCTGGCGTCCGTGATATGCGTTGACTGCGCCATTTACCAGGGCCGATCGATGTCCGAATCAGCACGTGTTAAATACCAATTGTCCGCGTGCAGCATAAGCCTGCGGACCGGTTCCTCGACGTCTCCCGTGGCGACAAGGAATTGCCGCGTCGCTTCGCGCTTCCAATAGCCGTACCGCACCAGCCGGCGCTCCAGCAGCGGGTGAGCGACATCGAATACGACGGAGTCCGCTTGCCGGTTTCGAGCGGCCCGTTCAACGGCGGACAGCAGTGCCCAGACGGCAGGGCTGTCCGCCACGGGAACCACAGCGTCCAATACCATCGCCCGGCGGTACGGATAGGCGTCGCTGGCCGCCCGCATGGCGATGATCGCCACACCGACGGGTTGTCCGTCGAGACGCGCTTCGATGCAAAGCAGCTCCTGTCCCGGTTGCTCGATGAACTTCCAGTTCAAGAATGACGCGTCACGAATTCCCGCGCAGCAAAGCTCGCTCGACATCCGTTCCCACATGCGGTCGTGGCGCTCGTCGAAATGCGACAGTAACTGCACCTGCACTCGCCGATTGGATACGCGTCTGCCAAAGGCGGCGCCGAAACGGCGACACTCGACCGCTGTGGCCGTGGCCCAGCGGAGTGCCTTCCCCGGTATCTTGCTTTCCAGAACCCGCGATGGGTTGAGCAACAGAACGTATGTGTTGAGTGGACGGACAGGAGTCCAGCCCATGGCCAGTTGAAGTTGCCGCATGTGCGCGGTTTGTCCCAACGACAGGTTGCAGGGCACCGCCTCCAACGCTTTACGCACCACCATCGGCCCGATGGCCTTGCCCCTGACCTCTTCGAGTGCCATGGTTTCCACAAACCAACCGGTTACGATGGTCTGGCGCCCGACTTGGAGCCGGACCGGTATCGCGCCTTGGTGTGCGACAATGCGAGAGTTCTTTCGGTATATCCACACCATCGGATCCACGCCCACGCGTGATGCCGATTCGATGAACATCCACCGCCACCGCGGCCCGATCAGCCGCGGGTCACGACGGGGATACGCGTGTCGTTGGAAACAGACGACCTCCCGCTCCATCCACGGTGCGTAGCGCAACAGTCCCCGCATCTGGTCGTGGCCCGCTGGGGAATCCGCGGCTTCCGTCGGAGGTTGTATGCTTCTCTCAGCCATCGACGATCGCCAACGTCAATCTCAACGCGTTGAAAAGTCCGTAGCATCGGCGAATGCCAGACATCCGCACTCATCCTGTCCCATCTTGCCGCGTGCGGCCCTAGAACCGCATGCCTCCATCCAATTCGAGTGTTTTTCCATTGAGATAGTCGTTCTCAATGATGAACCGCACGGCATGGACACACTCCTCGAGCGAACCGAATCGTTTGAGTGGTGTTTGTTCCCTGATCTTTTCCAGAAACAATTGAGCAATGCGGTCGGTCATCGGTGTTTCCACGAAACCGGGTGCAAATCCTGCAACTCGAATGCCGTACAACGCAAGTTCCTGGGACCACGTGACGGTCAATGCGTCGATGGCCGACTTGCTGGCAGCGTAGGCAGACTGCCCCGGATTTCCGCTGCGCGAGATGGACGACACGTTGATGATTAACCCCGGTCGCTTTTCGCGCGCCATCACGGCGGCCACGCAGCGGGCCATGAGAAAGGTGCCGGTGAGATTCGTCTGCAGCGTCTCCTGCCAGTCTTCGATGGAATGTTTCTTGAGTTTGCCGCCTAGCTTGCTGACAAGCGTCTGGTCGCGCAGCACAGCAGCGTTGTTCACCAGGATGTCGATGCCCTGCGACACTTTTTCAATCCGCTCGACACAGTCCTCGACCTGCGAAGAATCGCCTACGTCGCAAAGTTCGAACTGTGGAGCGCACGGCGGAGATTTGCACACACTACGAGCGGCGTCCAGCGCCCGTGGGTCACGATCCAGCGCCCAGACGCGCGCCTTCTGCTCGCAAAGCGCTCGCGCGCAGGCCAGCCCGATGCCTGACGCGCCGCCCGTGATAACGATGTCCTGACCGGCGACCTTCACTTTGCCGCGCCACTGAGACGCTCTAATATGTCCACCAGATCGGAAACCGATTCTACTTCGATGGCGTCCTCCACCGGCACATGGCTTCCAAAGCTGTCCTGGATGCGGGCCATCAGCGCTACGTGTCCCAAGGAATCCCAGCCGGGCACGTCTCCGGGTCCTGTTTGATCTGTCAGGTCTGTCACATCGCACCTGAACAGGTCGGCCATGAGCTCTATCAATTGGCTCCTGATCACTTCACGTTGCATTCGACGACGAGCTCCACGTGTTCAATCTTCAGCGGTTGATTTCCAAAGGCTACGACGGGGCCGATTCGCTGCGCATCGTCCACCGGACGAGCCGCGATAGCAGGGCGATTCCGTCCCACGGGTCTTCAAAATGGTTGCCTTCGCCCGGCCGCGGGAATCGGCACACGCCCAAACGCGACGCCGCCTCGGTAAATTGTTGCATATCGTTTTGCGGGAGGAGCATGACGATTGTTTGGATATTGTGGGGCAAGGCAGTGTATGTCGCCGCCACGTCCTGAAATGGCAGGATCTGGAGAAACCGGTTGGCGCACACGACGCCGCTCACGGGCTCCGATACTGTCGCCAGCGTCCATTGCGTTGCCCGGTCACGGTCGACCCGCCCTCCCGACAGCAGCACGCGTGAGCGGTCCAGCGTGATTTGGTACGTTTCGGCATGGTCGAGCGGGTGCCGAGGGTAGCGTCGCGCTTGGCGAGCGAATTCCCGAGCCAAATCGCGGAGAAACCGTTCGAAGCGGGGCTCCCCGAGGTTCCCGCGGACGTAGAGGTGCTGGGGTGAACTGCAGGCCAGCTGATCGAAGAAGATGATGTCGGTGACCAGCCGGGAAATGTCTCGCGCACCGGCCACGGCGGGATCCACGACGGCAAAGCTGACGCGAGGCCCCAGGATGACGTCCTCAACATCCCATCGAGCTGGTAGTCCCCGCACGGTCTGGACGGCTTCTTCGCCGCCCCATGCGATGCGGACGTCCGCCAGACGGCTCATGGTGCGCTGCGCGTCAAGGTCGTCCCGCGGAAATCGCACGACGGCCGTGCTTTCGGTCAGAGCACGCCCCGCGGGAGACAGGACGTTGAGTCTGGCCAAAAGGGGCGACATGACGTCAGCCTGCCGCCCGCTGAGTCGAATCACGTTGCTGTTTCCGGCCAGGGCACTCACCACCCAGGAAAACATGCCCAGCAGCGGGACGTTTCCCGCAATCCAATGAACGGCCAACCCCCGCGGTTGCAAGCGAAGGCTTTTGCGAGGGCCCACTTGCACGAAACGATCCAGGGCTTCGGGCTGCGGCAGCTCACGAGCCAACAACTGTTTCAGATTCGACCCACGGAGGAAGGCCGCCAAGAACACCAATCCCGGTGTGCGTTCCACGCCGGCCGGTTGTTCGAGTAGATCGTCCGAAAGCTGCTGCAGTGCGTCGATTCGCTCGTCGACACTACCGGGGTCCCGCCGGCGCTGGTGTTCGCGCATTCCGGCAAGCAGGTTGGCCAGTGTTTCGGAGGCTGCGGACTGCGGGTAGACGACGTCAACGCTGGTAGGCATCACTACATCCCCGAACTTCGGACTTCGGCGCCCGTCCTTGAAAGGAAAACACTTTTCCACGCCGCCCACACGGACACCCGTCGTCGCGTTCCAAGCGCCCCAGGTCCTCGGTCAGCACACTGTGATTTGGCGCGGACAGCGGAAGGCCGCTGATCAATTGAATCAAACCTGTTTCTCCCTGCCGCGCGGGCGCCAGCGTGTCCGGTCGCCGAATGATTACGTCCGCCCAGTACGGCGCATGCTTGACGCCCTCCGGACAGTCCGGATAAGGCACACCGACTTGCTCAACCGACCCATAAAAATCGATGACGCGCGTGGGCGGCAGCCCCCACAGCTCCGCCACCGCGTGATTGAAAGCCGCCTTGTCCACCGCTTGATCGGAAAGCCGCTTCCAGCCGCCGCTGTGCAGCAGCACCGAATCGGGATGCGCCGTGGACTGCGGCAACCCTCGTTGCAGAATCTCCTGGTGCAGCTGATACAGGACATAAGTGAACCCGTAGGCAATGAACGGCCGGGAGCCAATTGCGGATAGCGCCTGGCTCAGGGCGACTTCGTCCAACTCCAGCGCGCCGTTTTGTTGCCGGGCCACAAAGTAGAAACCGTTCGCATGGTGCGCGAGGCTCAGTATGGCGGCGCCGCGGGCGGAAAGTGAGGACGTACCGCGGACCGTCTGTTCGACGTCAAATACGATGAACGGCCGCTGATCACCCCCAATGAAATCGCTCATGACCCGCGAGGCTGATATCGCTTGGCGTTTTTTGGTTGCCCGGTCCACAAATATCCGTGACGCGGTGCCAGTCGTTGTGGACGACGATTCGACGGTGATTCCCTTGTCCCGGGTTGATCGCAACGAAAATTCCTTGAACACGGTGACGGGCAGAAACGGGTACGTCTCCACCGAATCGCAGGCGCCTTCGTCGTGCCGGGTCCAGTCGTCGACCAGCGCTGCGTAACCGGGACAGGAGCCGTAGTGGTGGTCCAGCAACTGCCGCAGGCATGCGGTCAGATGACGCCGTTTGGCGTCCGGCGCGAGCCCGTAGGGCGTGACGCCCTTCAGAAACAAGTCAGTCGATTTCGCGGATGACATGGCGGCATTCGTTCAGCGACAAGTCCCGGCGGCGCAATTTTCCATTGGATGTCATGGGAAAATCCGCAACCTCGAAGTATCGCCGAGGCAGTTTTATGGGAACGAGCTTGTGCTGAATGTGTTCGACGATCTCCTTGCGGGTGGCTGGTCGATTGAGCTTTACGAACGCGATCGGCTGCATGCCGCGTTGGGGGTCCGGCACTCCGGTCACCGCCGACATGTCCACTGCGGGAATTTCGTTCAAAACGCGTTCGATTTCCAGCGGAGCCACCTTCTCGCCCGACACATTGAAAATGTCGTCCCGCCGGCCGTTTAAAAATATGTAACCCTTGTCCAAATAGGCGTTGTCGCCGGACAGCAGGTACCCGTCCCGTGTAAACGACTCACGGGTCAGTTCCCCGTCATTCAGGTACCCCGAAGTTATATTCGGCCCTTTGACAGCCAGGACGCCGAATTCCCCATCGGGCAGGCCCTCGTGCGTGTCCGGATGCACTACCTTGACTTCGACTCCGTCCATGGGGCGGCCGCAAGTCGGTTCATCAAACCGCGGATCCGCTTCGCAGACGTAAGAAATCCGCGGCGCCGCCTCGGTCATTCCGTAATTGTTAAAGAATAACGCCTCGGGAAAGATTTCTTTGACCTCGGCGAATCGGGCGCGGTTCATTGCCGCGCCCGCGGAACACAGGATCTTGACGGAACGCATGGAGAGTGGCTTGAGACGATGAAATTCGGCTAAGGCGTGAAACGTGGAAGGCACGCCGCAAAACGTTTCGAGTTTCCGAGCTTCTATTTCGCGGGCCACCTTCAGTGGATTGCGCAGGTGCGGAAATAGTCTCACTCGTCCGTGCTGATACAACTGGCAGAACACTTGAGACAAGAGGGCATAGCTGTAATGAAGGGGCAAAACGACGGCTGCCGACGGATGACTGGTATACTGCAAATAATTCGAAATGGCTTCGCACGAATGCAGAATGTTGCCGTGCGACAGCACGACGCCTTTCGGATACCCCGTCGTGCCCGAAGTAAACATGACCAGCGCCGGCAGGGACGCATCCCGCGCGTCCCGGCCCGTTTCGCTCTTTAAGCTTTGGACGTCCATCTGGTCGACCGTGAGGGCGGCGTGGCTTTTCCGTCGAATGAATTCGAGGTCGTCCGGCGGTAGGTCACCGGCCACCGGTATCGGCGTATTGCCGGAATACATCACCGCCATGAGGGTCGTCACGAACCGCGCCGTCGGTGCGGCGCGCACGATCACGTATTGCTTCGACCCGCAACGGTCCACAATGCCCGCCGAAACACGCATCGCGGTGTCGCGCAATGCGCCGTAGGTTATCATCACCTGGTCGTCTATCACGGCCACGGAATCGCCGGGCGCCTCATCGAGCCTGTTCAGGAATGTCTGTGTCATCAAAGGGCGCCTACTTGCAAGACTTGTTCCAGGTAACGGTCGACGTCGTGACGGGAGATCGGTGTCGCGTTCGTCCGTAAGCAGTCGTCGTGAAGCATGGATTGAACAAAATCTTGACGGGAGGAGGGGCCTCGAAGCACGTCCATCAATTTCGAGTGGTCGCCGTGGCGGACGGCGGCCTCAGTGATCGGTTCGATCTTCCCTACCAGTGCCTCCGCGTTTTCCAAGCGGCAGTTGTCGACAAGCCTGCGCAGCGGCTTCGTGCTGGAGTTGAGACGGATACCAGGCACGAGGCCCAAGGCGTTGGCGTGACCGTGGCGAACTCCGCAGGCCGCCGCCGTGTGGGCGAAGGCGTGAACAACTCCCACCGAACAATGGGAAGCCGCCAGGCCGGCAAGGTAACTCGCTTCCAGCAGCGCCTGGTAATCATGGGTCCGGTCGTCTGGATGGAAAGTTTGTATGATCCTGCGCAGGGCGCTCAGCGCGGCTTCCTCAGCCAGCGCGCAGGGAACGAGAGAAACGTAAGCCTCGATCGCGTGGCTCAGCGCGTCGCAAAGGCAGTTGGCAAGTTCCTCCGAGGATAACGTCTCCAGAAAGCGGCCATCGAGAATGACTTCGTCGGCGACGTACGCCGGCGATACGGAGGGCGTCTTTTTTCCATCGCGGGTGTACACGGCAACTCCGGCTGCTTCGGCACCGGTGGCACACGTGGTTGGAACAAGCCATATCTCCGGGCGGATGGGGTCCTTGGTTCGCAGCGCGCGTAGCGCGGACGGCTGGTCCAGCGCGTCGATCGAAGCGGCCCATGCCAGACGGCACCAATCCAGCACGGAACCACCGCCAATCCCAACAATGCGATTGGGTTTTGCATGACGAATCGCCTCCGCGCCGTCGCGTACCATCTCCCATGTCGGTTCACCCGGCGGCTTGGTTAGCACGCAGTGCTCACGCCACGCGCGCTGCTGTCTGGCCATGCCTTCCGCCACGACCGTCTGCACGGCCTGCTGGCCCGAAACGAAGAACACGGTACGTTCCAGGTCGGGCGTTTCGGCCAACACGCGAACGTGACGCGGCCTGGCTGCTGGTAAACGGGATACTGGATTCGCAGTTTAGGCATGGCGGGCCGTACGCGCGTTGCGAGGCGCGTGGCCGGCCCATCGCTCGGCGAAGCCGGTGAGCGTGCGGCCGGTCATTTTTTGGGCATTCCTGCAATAGTCAAAAGTGGCTTCCAGACGGGCGTACACCGCTTCCAGAGCGGATGAATCCGGGGCATAGGGGGACATGCCCGGCACCAGGGAACTGCTGTGCAACATCATCACCATGACCGGTGAACCGTTGGCCAAGCAGGCGTCAACGAGTTGATTCATTCTGCGGG
>Ga0315534_1000870_pt1 | contig 21222 bp, 23 predicted proteins | sample SalMarSW160240MG_FD_203094 | JGI IMG/M metagenome (GOLD analysis project Ga0315534, IMG submission 203094) | Salt marsh sediment microbial communities from the Plum Island Ecosystem LTER, Massachusetts, United States - Salt Marsh Sediment SW1602-40 ... | reverse complement strand
TTATGATTATCGAGAGCAGGGATTTTCTTCCAGTCCCTGTTGCTCCTATTACAAAAGAGTAAAATATTTTTTCGCTCAGGTGAGATAGAAACGGGATAGAGAATTGAAGAACGTATAAAAATATTGATAGAGCGCCTGGCAGGGAAAGGCATAGACATCAGTAATATTCCAATTTTTATCAGACATCTGGTTAACACGTAATATAAAATACAATAGCCCTTTATAGGAGTAAGATATGGAACAAAAAGCCAACCCACTATCCGAACCAGGAGAAAGAAATATTTTTTGTCCCTTTTATAATGATTGCTTAGATTATTCGGTTAGCGCTTCCTGGCAGGCCTGGAACTGCTCGCAATGTCCACATAAATTTATAAAGCAGTCAATTGCTGAATACGTGTTTAATAACACAGACTCATTCTATGATTTGCCACTAACTGTGAGAGGAGGAATCTGGACTGATGAATTTGATTAAAATAGCTACTAGATATATCACATTTCCCTTCTCTCCCTTGGCCACCACCACTCATCACAATCTCCTGTAATTCTATTCATCTATAGAGCATGGGAACGGCCATGTGTTTACATTTCTCTATTAGCTATGGACAGCTTGAGTTTTGACCAGCATTGGATTAAAATAAGTATACTATTGCCTCATGCTGCGGTTACCGCTGCACTCTGCACGCCTGAACCTGAGGTTTTAACCCTTTAAGGCTTCGGCACTTTCTCCATTGTTTGTGAGGTCATATGGATGATACAGCCAAAACACTCATTACATTAGGCATATTACTCCTTCTCGGTCTTGCAACTGATGCGATTGGCCAGCGGACCCGGCTGCCACGCGTAACATTGCTTCTAATATTTGGCTTTGTAGTCGGCCCAGCAGGCTTAGATTTCTTATCGCCAAACGATGAAAAATGGTTTTCTCTTGTCACGGACATGGCACTGATCATGATTGGATTCCTTTTGGGAGAGAAATTTACCCTCCCCTTTCTTCGCCAGCATGGCAAATTAGTGCTCTGGATCTCCGTGGCCGAAGTTGTTGTAACAGCATTAGTAGTGCTAATTGGGCTTCTCCTGATTGGTTTACCGATGGATATGGCCTTGCTGCTCGCAGGCATCGCTACTGCTACTGATCCAGCCGCGGTTACCGATGTTGTTCACGAAACACACGCAGATGGTGTGTTCACTCGTGCCATGCTGGGTATCGTTGCAGTTGATGACGCGTGGGGCCTCATTGTATTCAGTTGTATGCTCACTATAGCTCAGGTATTCAGTGGACAGGGTGATACTATAGGGCCCCTGCTTACCGGGGCCTGGGAACTCGGCGGTGCCCTCCTTGTGGGTATTGCTTTAGGCATCCCAATGGCCTATATAACCGGTCGGATTAAACCAGGAGAACCAAGTCTGGTTGAGGCGTTGGGCGTGATCTTTCTCTGTGGAGGAATTGCTATATGGCTGAAAGTTTCATTTCTATTGGCTTCAATGGTTTTAGGATGTGTTGTTGCAAATCTGGCTCGCCACCATATACGCCCATTCCATGCCATTGAAGGCATTGAATGGCCCTTTATGATACTATTTTTTGTGTTAGCTGGGGCTTCGTTTCAGTTCGAAACGCTTTTTCAAATAGGCTTTGTTGGATCCGCCTACATCATTTTTCGAATCATTGGGCGCCTGCTCGGTGGCTGGACAGGAGGTTCTATAAGTAACGCAAAGCCATTGATGTGCCGATGGATGGGAATGGTGCTGATGCCCCAGGCAGGCGTTGCCTTGGGGATGGCACTCGTTGTAATTGAGCGTCGCCCTGATCTTGGTGAAATAATTCTCCCTGTTGTCATAGCATCAACTGTGCTGTTTGAGTTGATCGGCCCAGTGTTGACACGGACTGGGCTAATCCATGTGGGCGAGGTTCGTTATGATAGAAAAGTGAAGAAGGACTAATTAATTGTAATGAAACTTAAGGATTGCACCAAGTGCTGTGTATGAGAATGACAGTTTTGGGGAGTGGTTGAAAGAGCCTTGTTTAAAAATGAGACCTCAATGTGACAAGAAAAGTATTAAAGGTAACATTACTCATGGGAACAAAAGATAATCACAGCAAACAAAATCAGGAAATGGTGATCTTAAAAAATGCAGTTGAAAACACGAATGAGGCATTTGTAACCATAGACGAAAACCATACGGTCCTATTTTTTAACAAGGCAGCAGAAAATATTTTTGGTTACAGCCGAAAAGAGGTTATTGGACATGATCTTAATGTCATCATGTCACCTAGTTGTAGCAAAAACCACCACCAGGCGGTAACACACTATGTAAAAACCAGAGTACCAGGGCGCATCGGACACGAAACAGAAATGTTAGCCAGCCGGAGGAACGGTACTACCTTTCCTGCATCCATTTCATTTTCGGTTACAGAGGTAAACGGAAGACTTTTCTTTACAGGCATTGTGAGGGATATGACTGAGAAACAGGCGCTGCAGGAACAAATCATGCGTTCGGAGAAGCTTTCTGCCCTTGGCCAACTGGCCGCAGAGATAACTCATGAAATCAAGAACCCGCTGATGCTAATTGGTGGCTTTGCTCAACAGCTGATTCGAGTTATTGACGATGAGAAACACCTCCAAAAACTGAATGTCATCACTGACGAGGTTGCACGACTGGAAAAACTGCTGACAGATCTGAGGGATTTTCATTTGCCACAAATCATTGCCTCTGAAAAGGTAAATCTAAAGGAGCTTTTGCAGGAGATTTATTTCATGGTAAAGGATGACTGTGAAAAGAAGAATATCCGAACTGAGTTAAAAATAGACGATAAGGCCCTCCTAGTGGCTGGCGACAGGTACAGTTTGAAACAGGTGTTTTTAAATCTGTTTAAAAACTCTATGGATGCTATGGAACATGGAGGAGTTCTCTCAATCCAGACTAGTTTGATCGGCGACCATGTGAAAATCACCGTGGCCGATGAAGGATGCGGGATCCCTGAACAAGATAAAGAAAAGATCTTTACCCCATTTTTTACCACGAAAAAACATGGAACAGGCTTAGGCCTCTGTATCTCAAAAAGGATTATCGAAGAGCATGCAGACGGTTCCTTATCTATGAAGAGTAAGGAAGGGAAGGGAACATCCTTTAAGATAAGCTTGCCTGTTTACCATGAAACTGCCTAAGAGGCAGCAAGGATGGAATAGATATGACCTCATTTAAGGACTCAAAAGATAGTAATACCACAAATACAAATATAGGAGAAAAATTTCAGCAGGAAACCAAATACGACCCTAACAAACCAATGGGCTATGCCCTCGATTGGAGCCGTCGCCCCAAATCCCATAAGAACCACAAGTCTCCTCTGGCTTATATTCCCCTGTCTGATCCTGATATGAAATCAGGTGCCAACCTCTGGCAACTCCTTCGAGATAGAAGATCGAAGAGAGAGTATGATGCCGGACGAAGCCTTAAAAAAGATCTTCTTTCCGCCCTTCTTTGGGCAACGCAGGGTGTAACTGCGAAATATGGAGAATTTCTTTTCAGAACAGCACCTTCTGCTGGAGGACTCTATCCAGTGGAAACCTATCTGTTTTTAAGGGCAGTTGAAGGGCTTGAACCTGGTATCTATCACTTCAGAGCCCATGTGTTTGACCTTGAGTTCCTGAAAAAAGGCGACTATTCAAGGGAACTCACCGACGCTGCGCTTGGTCAGATGATAGTAATGGGGGCACAGGTAACGTTTATCTGGTCTGCTGTGGTGGAACGGTCAAGATGGAAATATCGTCAGAGGGCTTATCGGTATATCTACCTTGACGCAGGCCACATAGCACAAAATCTCTACCTGGCTGCTGAAGCTCTCGGGCTTGGCGCATGTGCAATAGGGGCACTTTTTGACGATAGGGTAAATAATATTATAGGGGTAGATGGAATTGAAGAAACTGTCATCTATATGGCCACAGTAGGTTGGCCTCAAAGGGGTGAATGGTCTAATTAGCTCTGCATTGAATATTTAATCATAGGAAAGGCATACATGACATTCACATTGTAGAAGAAGGAAAAAAATTGACAGGCATGCTTTTAGCCATAGGAACTTTTAAAATATAATACCCCGGTGAGCATACCATAGGGTAAATACGATAAGAGCAGGGAAAAATACAATCAAAAAAGGCCTTGTGGCGTAAGGAGGAAGTGAGTCGCCCATGGAGGGAAGATAGGATGCAGGAAGCAACGATTCTCAACGAGTACCGCATTATTGCTATGGTTGGTCTGTCACCAGATCCGAGCCGACCGAGCCACAGAGTAGCCAACTATCTCATCAGCCACGGGTACAAGGTAATTCCGGTCAATCCGGATGCTCAAGAGATATTAGGTACAAGGAGCTACTCTGACATGAGCTCTATTCCCGAACCCATAGAGATAGTAGATATATTCCGAAGATCGGAAGAAGTGATGCCCATTGTGGATGAGGCAATCAAGATCGGGGCTAAGGTCGTGTGGATGCAGGAAGGAGTTATTAATAAGGAAGCGGCATTGAAGGCTCAAGATGCAGGCCTCCTGGTGGTCATGGATCGTTGTATGCTTAAGGAGCATAAGCGACTCAATAAAAAGCACGATTGATTATTCCTTTCTACATTTTGCTTATTATAAAAACAAAGCGTTTCATATAACCAGAGATTATTTTACAAGGCAACCCATCAATCCAAAAAAAGGAGGTATGGCTATGAAGGTAAAAGTCATCTTTTACAGCATGTATGGTCATATCTATAGAATGGCTAAGGCTATAGGTGAAGGCGCTCAGAATGTTGATGGTTCAGATGTCAAACTACTACAAGTTCAGGAGCTAATTCCCGATGAGGTATTAGAGAAGGCAGGGGCTAAAAAAGCCCGCGAATCCTTCGCTCATGTTCCTGTAGCCAAGACCGAGGATTTAGTTGATGCTGATGCCATTATCTTTGGCACACCAACACGTTTTGGTAATATGTGTGCCCAGATGCGCAATTTCCTCGACCAAACCGGAGGGCTATGGGCAGAAGGTGCTCTCATCGGCAAAGTTGGCAGCGTCTTCACATCAACTGCCACTCAACATGGTGGGCAAGAAACAACTATTATCAGCTTTCACACTACCCTGCTTCATCACGGGATGATTATAGTGGGGCTCCCTTATTCTGAGGCCCGTCAGATGACATTGGACGAAATAACTGGTGGCAGCCCATACGGTGCTACAACCATTGCTGCATCTGATGGTAGCCGTATGCCAAGTGAAAACGAATTAGCTATGGCCCGCTTTCAGGGCCGCCATGTGGCAGCCATTGCTAAAAAACTGTCCGCGAAATGAAAAAATGGCTCACCACAATTCAATACCATCAGGCTCATAGATTTCTCATTGTTGCTCTCGAATATCATAAAGAAATAAAGCATCTGTCAACAGGATAAGATGACTCACATTCATGAAAGGGATTTAGAGCCAGCCCAGCTATTAGTAAAGAACCTTGCCCTTCTACCGAAAGGACGAGTCCTTGATTTGGCTATGGGTAATGGGCGGAACGCTGTGTATCTTGCTAAAAAATGCTTTGATGTTGAAGGAGTTGATTTATCACCCGAAGCTGTGCGCAGTGCCCTTGACCAGGCAAGGGAGGCAGGAGTTAATCTCAAGGCCCGTGTAGCTGATCTGGAGATAGACTATCATATTGAGAAAAGTGCCTACGACGTGATTATCTGCTTCAATTACCTGCAACGCTCCCTTATCACACAGATTAAAGATGGGCTACGCGTAGGAGGCATAGTAGTATATGAAACCTTTACCGTTGACCAAGCCCAGTTTGATAAACCAAAGAACCCGGATTATCTGCTTAAACATAATGAGCTTCTTGCATTATTTCGTGATTTTCGGTGTCTTTACTATCGCGAGGGAATTGTCAAAGAGAGAAAATCTCTCGCGAGCATTATAGCGAAAAAGGTACACACAACATAAATAGTGTAAAAAATTTTTTCTACCTCAAAGAAGCATACATAGAAACCTAAAGACAATATAGTTTTAAAGGGTATTTACTAGGTTGAGTTGAGTTGGTTGATAAGAACTTCCTTTTTCAAACTCCGACTATAGGGGATTCGGCCTTGTGTGTCAAACCACACTCAACCTCATGATGTTGTGTGGGTAAATTCGTGGCTGAAAAGATGGGCTGAGGGCAGGAAGGGTGAGGATGTGATGAAAGTGAATCAGGAGCTCGATCTTGACTGGAGAGCGGAAAATGGCAGAAATCTGGGTAGGGCTATCCCTCAAACCCATCTCCCTTCCTCAACAATCAGCCAGCATAGGTCTCTGGATACTCGGGGTCTCCATATAACCACTCGTTCGCCCTTGAGGCCTTTCGGCCCTGAGCTCAAGGCCGAGGGGCTCTCGACAGGTTATCAGACACGCCAACAGGACGGCGGGTAGGCACAGGGAGCTGGGAGTCGGCCTCCGGCTCATAGGGACCTACACCCCGGTGGGAATAATCGATAGAGGGTTCGTATTTCGGCAGTGCATTGGCCCCGGGCGGAGGTCTGGCCTTTACTTCTCATAACCCAAGGTGCTTGAGAATCTTTTTTATACCATCCTCGTCCTCGATGACACTGGACTGTACTACGAAAGGAGTAAAATGTGAGCATTAAAGTACACATTCATAGGACTCATCGCCAATTTACTAATGGGTTAGATATAATCGAGGTTGAAGGGAATAAAGTCGGTGATTGCCTTAAGAACCTGGTAACCCAATTCCCGAACGTCGAGAAAGAAGTTTTTGATAAAAAGGGTAATCTGCTCAATATAATTGAGATCTATGTTAATTTAGAAAGCGCCTACCCAAATGAGCTGGCCAAACCGGTTAAGGATGGAGATGATATTCATGTAACCCTTATGCTTGCCGGGGGATAATGCTGAGAAAAAAAGTAGGCAGTAAGGAGCAGAGTTCTTCTTGTGCCCGCTTACTGCCTCTAAAGTTTAAGATTTCGGTAAGTGCCAGAAATTCTGATATGTATGCGATTTGTTACATGGCCGCCTGTAAGGCCACGGCCTCTTTTCCTGCAAGAGAAATTCTTGTCGCTGCATCCCTTTTCTTGTAAATGCTCACATCATCCACTTCAAGAAAATCTATGGCCTTTTCTTCACAGAATCTGACACACTGGGGATCACCATCACAGAGATCGCACTTGAAGACTTGCTTATCTTTGATATTAAAATTCATTGCGCCGAAGGGGCATACGGCCACACATGAGCGGCAGCCTATGCAGACATCGTAGTCAACAAATATCCGTCCCAGCTCCTCATCACGGGAGATTGCCTTTACCGGGCAAACGTTCATACAGGGCGCATCCTCACATTGCTGGCAGGTCATGGGAATATAAAGGCCCTCTGCCTCCCATTTCATCACCTTTATTCGGCTTCTTGCAGGATTGGATATCCCATCATGGAAAACTGCACAAACGAGCTCACAGAGCCTGCAGCCTGTGCACTTCTGGTAATCTATATATAAGGTTTTAGCCATTTATCTTTCTCCTCTCAGATTGAATTATACTAAATGGGACGGTTCATTCTCCAGGTCGAGTATTTTCAACGTCTCCGGTTTGGGAACACCCTCTTGGTCAAGACCTTTGTGCTCATAAAATTCATCAATCATTTGGATAAACTTTTTCTTGTCTATCTTTGTACCGACAACATCTATGGCGCCCCGTTTGCATGGCTCATCAAAATAGCGATGGTTCAACATATCACCTTTCTTGAGATCTTCTCTTGTCAAACCTTCTCTTAGATTGAAGAGTCTTTCAATCATATTACATCTTACAGCTACGTCCCATATTTCCTCAGGGGTCATTTCAAGACCGGTATTGTAATAAAGCACTTTTGACCAATCCTCGAAATTAGGAAGAGTCGCTCCCAGGAAAGTTGTATGATATTTGCAGATCCCAAGGCAATCTACCCCCATGTAACAGTTCTCCTGCCAGAAGACCTGCCAGGGTTTACCGATATATTCCGTATGCTCAGAGCTTAACGGGCCATCATACGAAACCGGATTACCGTAAATTTTCCTTAAGACCTCTTCCGGCAGATGGTACAGGTCAATGGCCGGTCTGCTTCTCAAATGGTCCGAGCCTCTTGATCCCGTGGCAATATTAAGTGCCAATCCAGGCGTAGCCCTCTCATCTGAATGGAGATTGCTCATACCTTTGACCTGAATAAGATAATCAAAGGAATGTTTCCCGATCTTTTCCGAGGCTGCAATACCTCCGTCTGCAAGGGCATCTCCCAGCCAGCCTTTTCTGTAACAGATTCGTTCGATCATTTCTATTACGGCATCATCATTTCCAAATCTTAAATCCAGTCCGTCTGTCTCTTTGCTGGTAATGATGCCCAGTTCATAGAGCTCCATCGCCCAGGAAATGAGGCTCCCTGTTTCGAGGTTATCCATCCCGAACTTATCAACAAGATGATTTCCAACAAGGACCGTGAGAGCTCTGGGTGTGTCCGTCTCTCCACCAAAGGCACCCTGGGATGTATATTCCGGCCCTTCATCGTACTGGCCGGCATAGGGGCCTTCCGGGATTTTATACTGTGCCCTGCAATGAACCTGGCATCCAAAGCAGCCCGTCATATGGTAAGGCCCCATGGTCTCTTGACAAATTTCATCGATACGCTCAGGTTCGATATCGTCAGCATATTCACACTGGTTATATTGAAAATTTCTTGTTCTTATGCCTCCCCAGGAATTGGTAGCTCCCCAGATAAAAGGTGTCCCCAGGGTTCCCTGGGTCTGATTCACTTTGGCGCTGACTATTTGGTCGATGAAACGCTTATTATATTCCAGGGCTTCAGCTGGCCGGGCTATCTTTATATCCATGGTTCCCCGGGCCGCCACGCCCTTAAGATTCTTGGAGCCAAAAACGCATCCCATCCCGGATCTGCCACCGGAATTTTTAATCCCCGTCATTACATTGGCAAACCTGACGAGATTCTCGCCAGCGGGACCACAAACGCAACACTTGACCTCTTGATCACCCAGGTCATCCCTGATTGCCCACTGTGAGTCTGTTACGGATTTACCCCAAATGTCGCGGGCATCCCGAATCTCGATTTCACCATTGTGGATATAGATATAAACGGGATGTTTGGCCTTGCCCTTGATGACAAGATGATGAAAGCCTGCCCAGGCCATTTCAGGTGCAAAAAAACCTCCCATATTCGCACTGCCGAGTAACCCGGTGAGTGGGGATTTGGCCATGACATGAGTCCTGGCGGTTGCTGAAGCACATGTGGCTGTCAGGATACCGCCGCTTATCATGAGCGTATTTTTAGGCCCCATGGGGTCACAGCCTTTTTCTGTATGATTATAAAGCAGATATGCATCCAGCCCTCTGCCGCCTAAAAACTTCTTCCTTACATCAAGCGGGATAGGCTTTGTCTGGATGTCACCTGTGGTGAGATCAATATATGCTATCTTTCTGTCTAACGGCATATTATGTTACCCCCATTTCTTTTAATTTGGCTTCTGCCAATTTTCTGTTTGTGTCCCATACCGGTCCTCTGATACGGGGCAGGTTGGGATTGACCCAGTGGACCCGGTATTCCATTCCACATGTCGGGCATTTGGCGGTCTTTTTTCCCTTCTCCGGCTGAATCCTTTCCATACACGTAGGATTGTGGCATCTAAACTTACCGTAGGTCCTGGTTTTTCGCAGACTCTCTGCTGTTGATAGCCCTTCTTTTTCTATTGTCATAATACTCTCCTTTGTATCTTAAAGCAGAATACCAAAATAAGACCCGTGCCAATCAGACATCCTCTTATGGCGCTAAGCCCAGTTCATTATCGTGAACTGTAAAGGTAATAAACCATACCATAGTTATTCCCTTTGTCAAGGGAAAACACATTTTTTTATATAGTATTTTCAAAAAAATGTTATATCATTATTGACATAAAGCGATATCCATACATAGGGCAAAGAAGGTCAGAGATCTTACAGACCATTCATCATGATGAACAATCTGGAAACATAGCCCCCTTTAAATCGCTTTAGAAACCTCATCGAGGTTCAGGAACTAATTTTTTCAACACTCCATTACTCCGCAGGTCTAAATCCGGGGTCAAAAGCCCTTCTCTGGGGGGGCAGTCTTGAGTAGCGTTTCACCGGCTTTTTTTGTGCTTTTGTGCCACGGAGACAATTGGTGCAACATGTCTCCGATATTAGCCTTTCTACAGTTCGGGCAAAATTTTATGTAGTCATGGGCAAAGGTTAAACCGATTTTTTCCATCTGGGGTTCGGGTGCAAAAAGGGCGCCGCATCGCTCACAAGCCTCAAGTTCGACAGATCTTATTTCCTGTTTTGAAAATACCTGAAATAGTCGTTTTGCACTTATTTCGTGACACAATTCCGCGGCGTCTTCCGGGCAGACACTTACACATGAGCCGCAGCATATACATTGAAAGTGGGAGTAGGTAAAAACCCGCAACTTTCCTTTATCACTAAATTCGAGCGTCTCTGTCGGGCAATTCTGGACACATGAGGCGCAGCCAGTACATCTTTGGGTATTAAGCCGGGTTCTACAAAAAAGGAAAATCGCCATCAGTATCATTGCCTCACCGCTCAGCATATGAATGACTCCCATGCTATCTCCCAGAAAAGATACGGAATCCAGAGTGCCATGAGTTAAAAAGTATCCGGTCATGAACGGAAGGGCAGTTATGATAATCAAAATGTAGTCTGATTTTGAAGAGTTAAGGCGAAGCTCCGGAATTATAATACGCCTGACTAAAAAATAGGCCGCTAAACCCAATAGAATAATTGTCATCCAGTCGGCCCATGCATCTGGCAGTTCAACCCATTCCCACTCAAATCTCGATTCGGCCCACAAGACGACATGCCCGCTAAACCATAGTGGAACAACTAACATGCATAGATGGAATATGTAGCGAAGCGTTGCGTAAATGGGTTTTTTCACAACCGCCTTATGAAAAGGCAAAAAAAAGCGTCCAAAAGTAGCAACGGTGTAAACCTGCCTTTTATCCTTATCCCTACTGCTCCTTATTATTGAGCAAGAAAAGAAAAAAAGCCTTATTAAAAGGCCCGCAAGAAAAACAAGAAAGACAATCCACAACAAAGGGCCTTGAACAAAGGAATAAAAATCCATCTTGCATTATCCCTCCACTATTGTATGGGCATTTTTGGATATTGAAATAAGTTCATTATCCTGAACTCGATGACGTTAGGACCATACCATATTTCCAATTATTGTCAAGGGAATTGTCTTTCTTTAAAGATCATTGTCTTCTTTATATACGTTATTTTTAAATATAACTTAAAATGTGTGTTGACAAACAATGCCACAAGATTATAAGGTATAAATGGGTTCATTATGGTGAACAATAATATGAAAAAATATGGCGCCCCCTCAGTAAAAAAGGCTTTTGAAATTCTTGAGGCCCTTTCTTCATCCAAAGAAGGTCTGGGGGTGAGTGAAATAGCAAGGGGCCTCAATATGGCCAAGAGTACGGTTCATGGCATGACCTCTACCCTGGAAGAGTTGGGGGCTGTTATGAGAGACCCGCAGACGAAAAGGTACAGACTGGGCCTCACGCTTTTCGAACTTGGCAGATTGGTCTATTCCCAGATTGATCTAAAAACCCTGGCAAGACCCATTATGGAGGAACTGATGGAAAAGACACAGGCATCGATTTTCCTGGGTATCTTAAACTGGGACCATGTGACCGTGTTGGATATTGTTGAATCAAGGCAGGATCTTAAAATTACGGCCCCAATAGGAACAACAATCCCTCTATTTGCCGGGGCAGTAGGAAAGGTCTTTTTGGCATCGATGGAAGAAAAGCAAACCGAAAAAATAATCCGATCAAAGGGGCTGCCCCGGTTTACGAAAAATACCATCGTAGATCCGGAGCTATATTATCAGGAGTTAAAGGGTGTCAGAAAAAAGGGCTATGCCGTTGATGATGAGGAATATATCCCGGGTGTCAGGGCTGTAGCATCGCCAATAGTGGGATTGGGTCAATTGATGTCAGCCATTTGGGCCGTTGGGTTCAAGGCAAGTATGCACGAAAAAAAAATGGAGGCTATTATCAAGGTAACCAAAAAAGCGGCAGAGGCCATTCGGAGCAGGATTCAAGAACAACCTGTAAATTAGGTTGCAGGCTTCGTTAAGAATAGAATTCGAGAAATAACAATGGAAATAAACGAAATTGAAATACTTTCAGTTGGTGTAGATGTGGGAAGTGCAACAAGTCATTTGGTTTTTTCTAATCTCTTATTAAAAAGAGATGAGCTGTCTGATTCACGTCGTTTTTTAATTCAGGAAAGAAACGTGGTTTATGAGGGAAGAATAATAACTACACCTTTATTGGATAATGATAGAATTGATATCCATAAGTTAACTGATTTTTTGAAAGCAGAATATAAACGAGCAGGAATTGATCCTGCAGATATTCAAACAGGTGCAGTTGTTGTAACTGGAGAAACAGCTAAGAAACATAATGCAAGACAAATAGCAGAAGCCCTTTCCGAGGATGCGGGAAAATTTGTCGCGGCAACGGCAGGACCGAATTTCGAAAGCTTAATCGCCGCAATGGGTTCAGGTGCAACAACCAGATCAAAGGATTACAGTAAAACAATACTATCTTGTGACATTGGTGGCGGAACATCTAACATTGCCATATCAAAAAATGGGAAGATTATATCCACAAGCTGTATCTCTGTAGGATCTATTTTACTTGGCGTAAATCCTGAAGGGAAAATTTGGAGGATTGACAAGCCTGCAATGAAAGTTATGGACTGTATTGGATTGAATTATAAAATCGGGGATCAAATCGCAAGGGAGGATATAGAAAGAATAGCAGAAAAATTTGCCGAAGTATTAATTGAAGTCATTACCGGTCCTGCAAGTTCTTCTTTGGCCAGGCAGTTAATGGTGACTGATGATCTGGATTTTTCAGATAAAATTGATGAATATTCATTTTCGGGGGGTGTCGCAGAATTGATGTATGGGCGTAATGGCGATTACGAAGATATAGGGCAAATCCTGGCGAATAAAATAAATTCTCTTATATTTAAGTTAGCTTCTCCGGTTATAGAGCCGGTAAATAAAATTAGAGCAACCGTCATTGGTGCAGGTGCATATTCGCTATCAATTTCCGGTTCATCAGGATTTATGGATAACAAACTTTCATTTCCGATAAAAAATGTACCTGTAATCAGGGTGGATGTCGAAAGGTCAAAATTAAGCGTTGAACACATTGTATCACAGATAAATATCTCATTTCAGAGATTTGATTTAAACGAAGGTGAAGAAACTGTGGCCTTATACTTCAAGGATCCAGTCAGGGCTTCTTACCCCAAATTAGAATTATTTGCAAAATCTATTGAAGCTGCTCTTCCCATTTCAATAGAAAACAACATACCAATTATTTTAATCTTTGAAAAGGATATCGCCTGCAGTGTGGGAAACGTAATCCGCCGGGAAACTGGTTTGAAAACTAATTTACTGTCATTAGATGAATTACTTCTTGAAGAAGGGGATTGGATTGATATCGGTGAACCATTAGTTGCTGGTCAAGTATTCCCCGTTACCGTAAAATCTCTTGTTTTCAACAGGAATTAGGTTTATATTGTTATGTTGATAAGAACTTCCTTTTTCAAACTCTGACTATAGGGTATTCGGCCTCCGGCCCATAGGGGCCTACACCCCGGTGAAATACCGGAAAGTAAGGATAAAAAATAGCGTTTCAGCCACAAGGACATGAAGCCACAAAGGATGGGTACAAAAGAATTATAGTATGATCCTGGAGACTTAGTGCTTTTGTGGCAGAACTTATAGCAAAGTGAAATAGCGAAGAAAAAGATAGAATGCAGCGACTTCCTTAAATAATCAATGCTTCCTCATCCGCCCAGATAAGCTTTCTTAACCTCCGGATTTTCGGCCAGTTCCTCAGATGGGCCTTCCAGCACTACATTGCCGCTTTCCAGCACATAACCACGCCGGGCAAATTTCAAGGCCATCCGTGCGTTCTGTTCAACCAGCAAAATCGTGGTACCTTCCTGATTGATCTCCTTTAACGCATCAAAAACATCGAGCATCAGCAAAGGGGCCAGCCCCATGGACGGTTCATCCAGAAGCATGATTTTTCTGCCGCTCATAAATGCCCTGCCGATGGACAACATTTGTTGCTCGCCACCGCTCAGGGTACCGGCTTTTTGAACTTTGCGCTCATCCAATCGGGGGAATATCGCGAACACCTGCTTAATGTCTTTTGCGATACTTTCTTTATCCTTTCGGGCAAAGGTTGCAAGCTGAAGGTTTTCCAGAACCGTCAGATTACCGAACAGTCGTCTTCCCTCCGGCACATGGGAAACGCCCAGCTCGCTGACAACTTTATCAGCAGGATATTTGAGCAAATCTTTATCCCGAAAGGTCATGCGGGTACCTTCTTCAACCGGCACCATCCGGGAAATGGCCCGTAGCGTCGTGCTTTTCCCCGCACCGTTGGCACCGATTATCGTTACGATCTCGCCCTCATCAATTTTAAAGTCTATCCCGTGGAGGGCTCTAATCTTATCGTAGGAAACCTTCAAATTTTCCACTGACAGCAGCATCAGTCTATTGCCTCCTTGCCCAGATAGGCATCAATCACTTTAGGGTTGTTCTGGATTTCTTCCGGTGTACCTTCGGCAATTACCTCGCCGAACACCAGTGTCTGTATTTCCTGGCAGAGTTCCATGACCAGTTTTAGCCGGTGTTCAATTAAAAAAATGGCGAGCCCGAATTCTTTATGAACCTGACGGATTATTTCCATCATCTGAATCAACTCTTCCGGATTCATACCAGCCGTCGGTTCATCCAGAAAGAGAATTTTCGGCTCAACGCCCAGCGCCCTGGCCATCTCAACCCTTCTCTGAGCCCCGTAGGGCAGGTTAAGCACATTCTCGTGCGCCAGATCGCTAATACCGACAAGTTTCAGGAGGCCATATGCCTTTTCTTCGGCTTCTGCTTCTTGCCTCTTTCGTTTGGCTGTACCAAAAAAAGCTCCTGCTAATCCGTAGGTCATCTTCGAATACTGTGCCATGATCACATGCTCGAGAACGTTCATATGACGCCACAGCAGGAGGTTTTGGAAAGTTCGACCGAGCCCTGCGGAAGCAATTTGGTGGGGATGAAGTCCCACAAGATTTTCGTCTCCCAACTGAATGGACCCTTCAGTGGGTTGGTGAATGCCGGTTATCAAATTAAAAACAGTCGTCTTGCCTGCTCCGTTGGGACCAATTAGTCCTCGTATCTGGCCTGGTTCAATCCGAAGGTTGTAGTTATGAACAGCTCGCAGTCCGCCGAAATAGTGAGTCATTTTCTCTATCTGAAGCAATGACATATTATACCTCTTTTCCCTTTTTCTTTTTAGGCTGGATTAACTTCTTCACGTTAAACTCCTTAAAGGCAATCAATCCTGTCGGACGATAGATCATCACCAGAATCAGAAGTAGCGGAATGGCAATCCATTTAAAAAGTTCCAAAGGCCGCAGGGCTTCACCAAGCAGGCTCAGGCTCACAGCACCAACAATCGATCCGTACACCGAATTCAGGCCGCCGAAATACACCATTGCCAGAACCTCGGCCAGTTTCTGTATGCTAAACGTTGCAGGATTCACATAGCCCAGAACATGGGCAAACAGCCCTCCTGCCACACCGGCCCAAAAGGCGGCAAACATGAAGGCCACAACCTTTGTACGCTTGGTATTGACGGTCATTGCATTGGCAGCCGTTTCTTCATCCCGTATGGCGTTAAGCGCCTTGCCGAGGGTGGAGCGAACAAAGTTATTGATTACCCAGATACATACAACGGTCCAGACAAAAACCGTGGGCAGATTTGCCCAGTCCGGCTGACTGCTAAGTCCCCGCGGTCCACCTACAAATTCCAGGTTTTCAATCAGGCTTTTAATAATAAACATAAACGCCAGAGAGATAATCGCAAGGTAATCTCCCCGCGTTCTGAAAGAAGGAATTGCGACTATCAATGCTCCCAGGGCCGCCACGCAACCTCCAAGAATGAGTCCTATGGGAAACAGGAACGGGCCTAAAAAGGAAGGTATAAGCGCATGTCCGAACATGCTGTCGTTAACAAAAAGGGATACTGAAAAAACCGAAGCAGTATACGCTCCAAGCGCCATAAACCCTGGATGTGAACATGAAAACTCTCCCAGATAACCGTTTATCACATTCAGGCTTACGGTTACCATGATAGCGATCAGGGTAAATTTGAGTGTTAGAAGCCGGTAGTCACTAATTCCTGCCCAGATATGAAAAATTGCGTAAAGCACCACCAGGTGGACAAATACGGACCCTGGCATTGAAAAATTGATCAATCTTTCCGCCAGCCGGTTAGCCGCTGCAAAGCTCAACCGCGCAACAATACCGATGGGCAAAATAAATATCAACAAAACATAAAGCATGGTGCTGGGAACAAGCATCGGTTTTTTAAGCATAATTAAAAAGCCAAAAAGCGCCGGGATTTTAGGCAACCCCAGGGCTATTGCCAGAGGTGTTCCCACAATTTGTTCTAAAATAACCGCAATCAGTGCACCGAAAAGCCATCCCATAATCGGTAGCATAGAAAACATATCCCGGATTTTAGTTTTTAATCCTATTGCAGTTGTTGATAATTCGCTCCCTGTCACTTCCATTTGAATCCCTTTCAATAAAACTACCGATTTCTTAACGTCTTTTGCATTATTACAGTCTTAACTTGGCACTGTATGGCTCACCAAAGAAACCGTATGGCCTGAAAACCAGAATGAGTAGTACGATTGAATAAGCGATTATATCCCGCAAGGTAGATGGAAAGATCATCGCCACGAAGATTTCAATAAACCCAAGTAAAAATCCAGCCAGTGTCGCCCCCATAATCGAACCTCTTCCACCCAGAATTGCAGCCACAAAGGCCTTCCAGCCAAATAAAATTCCCATGTATGGATCTAGTACCGGATAGGCAACTCCGAAAAGAATGCCGGCCACGGCAGCCAAAGCTGACCCTATCGCAAATGTCATGGCTGCAATACGGTTGATCGATACACCCATCAATGGCACGACCACAAAATCAAAGGCCATCGCTCGCATGGCCATACCCCAGCGGGTTCTTTTTATAAACAGATGCAAAGCCAGCATAAACGAAAGCGAAACGCCTACTATCATAATCTTTTTATTGGTGATAAATACACCATTTATGCTATATGTAATTGTTTCAATCAAAGGCGGAAAGCTTATCCGCTGGGTACCTACTCCCCACAAGATGAGCATTTCAAGAATAATTCCAATCATTAAACCTGTAATGGCTGCCGATGCACGCGGAGCCTCCCTCAATGGACGATATCCCACACGTTCTACGAACATACCCACAAAAGAAGTTAAAAACATGGAAAGAAGAATGGTCACCACCAGTACCAACCACCCTGGTAAAGCAAAAGACATAAGTGATGCCAGCGCCATCAGACCCATTGCAACACCAAACCCGATATAGGCCCCAACCATAAAAATGTCGCCGTGTGCAAAATTAAAGAGCATCATAATGCTATACACCATGGAGTATCCCAATGCGATGAGTGCATAGAAACTGCCCCACTGTAAAGCGTTGATCAGGTTCTGAAAGAAAAATACCATCTTGCTTTCCTCTCGTTCTTTCAAAAAAGCGGGCTCAGGGTTTATCGCCCTGGCCCACTTTAAATATAACATAACATTTTAAATTTTAAAGCCTTTACGGACCTCAGGTCATTGTATGAGATCTGTCCTGCAATATTTCCTTATCGATTAAGCCTGCCAATTTTAAGGACAGATAGACTTGTAGAACTCGAACTCACCGGCATCGCTGATCTTGACGATAACGGCACATTTTTTCGGATCGCCTTCCTCTGTAAAGGTCATATTACCTGTAATACCTTCAAATTCCTTGATCTTTGCAAATGCGTCCCGAATTCCCTGGCGGTCTTTTTTCAGATCACCGGTAATCGTTCCGTAAGATTCAATCGCTTTTTGAACAAGGCGTATTGCATCCCAGGTCAGGGCGCCGACATCGTCCGGAATGTATCCGTACTTCTTATTATATCTGTCGATAAATTCTTTGGTGGCTCCCTTGGCGCCAGCTGCAGCATAGTGGGTGCTGAAAAACTGCCCGTAGCAGTCTTTCCCGCACAGCTTTACAGTTTCTGCTGAGCCCCAGCTATCGCTTCCTACGATCGGTTTATCCCATCCAAGTTGATGAGCCTGCTGTACGATTAAAGCCACTTCATTATAGTACTGCGGAGTGAACAGCACCTCGGCACCTGATTTGATTATTTTCGTCAACTGAGAACTGAAATCGGCGTCTTTAGTGGTAAAGCTTTCATATGCCACCACTGAACCGGTACCATTCAGATCTTCCCATGCCGCTTTAAAGAACTCGGCAAGACCTTTTGGGTAGTCACTGGCGACATCGTATAAAACCGCTGCCTTTGTATATCCGAACTCATTTTTTATGAAATTGGCAACAACCGGCCCCTGAAAAGGATCAAGAAAACACCCTCTGAAAACAAATGGTCTGTCTTTCGTTGTTTTCGGGTTTGTTGACCATGGACTGATCATCGGAGTGTTATATTTGTTAGCCACTTCGCCCGCCGGTACTGCCTGTTTTGAAGATTGAGGCCCGACAATTACAAGGACTTCATCCTCAGTAATCATTTTGGTGTTTGCCTTTACAGCTGATTCTGCTTTGGACTCATTGTCCTCTATCACCAGTTCGACTTTATACTGTTTCTCCCCTACTTTAAGTCCGCCTGCGGCATTAATATCTTCAAGCCACATCTGAGCGGCAAACTTTGTGCCCTCCCCTACTTTTGGTATATCTCCGGTAATAGGAGCGTTAATGCCGATCTTGATTGTCGTTGGCGCCTTTGGACCACAGGCGAAAAAAAACAAACCAACGACTATACAGCAAACAATACCTATAAATAATCCTTTTTTCATCACTACCTCCTTTTTGTTACCCTGCCGCTTTTTAAATGCTGTTTAAAAAAACTAAACCGTGTCCGTTGAAGCCAGTTTCAAAACTTTTCAAATTGTATTTGCCTGGTATCACAGGAACAGAATTTAGTCAACCTGTAAAACAAAAAAGTATTATCCATGCAAAGATCTGTTCAGGGCCTTGAACGACGCTTCCTGGATAACATCAGAAGATGTAGGGTGCGCATTGAATGGTTGCAGCCAGATCTTTTACACTGCATCCACTATTTCTACCTGAGTTGTTACAAATTGGTTATAATTACCTCTTTATGGTTTCTTAATAACGGAGGGAATCCACCGGTAAACCGGAGCCAGATACTGTGCCACCTGCCCCTTTCGGGGTATCAGGAAGATAAAACACTTTTTCTTGTCAGGGACAATCGCAATATGTCTGATAATACCCGGTTCGGGGTTTCGATTGATGAAATCCATCAAGCGGGTATGAGTTTCAATGGTCTCGTAATACAGGTGAAAGGTATATGCTCCCCATGTCACTATTTCTGTGTTTAAACGCCCTGTGCCGGTTATCTTTGCGCCGGCAAATCGAGAATATTGTTGTTCTATGAGGTGACATTCCTCCTCTGGTTTGTTCTTGACATACAGTTCTATGAATAATCTGTCATATTTTCTTATGAGTTTTGATATGGGAAAATAAAGCCATGAATGCCTTGGGAGCATGGTAATTGTGGCATCAACGCGCGACAGGAATGCACCCTTCTTTCTGATGAAGAGATTGGCATGATACCCAATGGCTCCTCCTATATTGGTAAAGGTCTGATCGTCGGGATGGAACACCTCCATGAGATCATTAAAGGCGCTGAGGAATATCTCTCTGTTGTGTCTTCGCCCCCAGAAATAGCCAAATGTAAGGAGAAACGAAAAGGCAACAAAGAGAAAAAAGACTGGCTGTGTTAGTATGTGTTCGTACTTGAACATAAATTCAACCGTTACCAGGAATCGGGAATAATGCTTTCCCGTATATCATACAGCGCGCTCTTCCTTCCGTCAAGGAGAGTCTTTGCCAGCTGTATGCGCTCAAAAGGGACATCCTGCGCCATCCCCTTCATCTGCTTTTCAATATACGTTGCCATTTCTTCATTTTCTTCGGTTACCTTGTTGTTAACAAGCAGGCGCAGAGGAAGACCCAGATCGTCAAGTCCTTCAATCAACCTTTGTGATTCCCTGAGGGAGAGTATGTCAGGGTTGAATACTAGTACGACATTACATTCGCTGCCACAAAGTGTCCTGTCCAGGGCCTGATAATTGTCGTTGAGCTCCCACAGCCTTTTCAGAATATCGTCGTCTTCCTCTTTATAATCCAGAACGGTCTCTTCTGAACTTAAAGTGCCCCTTATCCGGTGGATTGTATAACGCTTTTCCAGGATCTGCCGTCTTATTCCTATCAATCTGTTGATCCAGGTTATCGTAACCTTCGGCAGGGCGAGAAACCTGAGAGTCAGGCCTGTCGGGGGTGTGTCGAAGATTATATAGTCGAAATCCGTTTCATCTCTTATTGTCTTTTCAATACTCGTAAGGAGAGCATATTCCTCTATGCCGGGAGAGTACTTGAGTATGGAGAAATAGTTGTCAAGATTTAGCACCTGGAGATATCTATAGGTGCTGGAAAGTACGCTGATTTCTTTCTGCAGATATTCTCTTGATAGTTCCCGTAGATTTACTTCATTCAGATAGAGGGTGTTCGTGAATTTTGTCTTCCCGTGTTTGATAACAGTTCCGAATATGTCCCCCAGATTGTGTGCCGGATCCAGGGAGATTATCAGTACACGGGATTTCTGGGAAAGCTGCCATGCAGATGCCGCCGCCATGGTGGATTTGCCGACGCCGCCCTTTCCCGTAAAAAAGAGTATTTTCATTCAGTCAATACCTATGGTTCCAACCATCTCCGCCAGCATATCCCCTGCGTCTCGTGCCCGGCTGTTCAGTACCTTGAGTTCCCGTTCCATGAAGGGCAGAAGCTCAACCGCAAGGAAGGAGGGGGGGGAGGGGAGCCCTACGAAAGATCCCATAAGTAACAATGCAAAGATATTCTCCAACTCCCTCACCTCAACCCCTGTGAGGGTGGCGGCGCTTTCCCGATGAGCAGTGTCAAAATCGGAAAGTATGCGTTTGAAAAATCCGAGTATTGGAAAAACCATTGGGTGGTTAGCAGTACTGGTTAAACCGGT
>Ga0315534_1000869_pt1 | contig 21228 bp, 17 predicted proteins | sample SalMarSW160240MG_FD_203094 | JGI IMG/M metagenome (GOLD analysis project Ga0315534, IMG submission 203094) | Salt marsh sediment microbial communities from the Plum Island Ecosystem LTER, Massachusetts, United States - Salt Marsh Sediment SW1602-40 ... | reverse complement strand
TTGGTTTGAAGAACTGAATATGGAATTCCGCTATCAGCTCACAGCCATTGGAGGGCCAGGACCAAACCTTTATATTTCCTCGGAAGTATCCGGCAACCAATTTGAAATTGCCGGAGGTGAACCGGGCTTGAAAGTATCCTGGCAGGTCACCGGCATCAGAAAAGATCCCTATGCAGAAAAATACAGGATACAGGTTGAAGAAGAAAAAGCACCCGGGGAAAGGGGATATTACCTGCACCCGGAGTTGTATAATGAAAGTAAAGAAAAAGGATTGGATTTTGCAACACGGAAACCGATCAATAAATAAGTGATTTGGGTGTAATTCAAAATGCACCCGGTAGCTGTTGCTATTTATAAATTTGGTGCTTCTGCCTCGGTAAAAGCTTGGAATGTATTTTTAGCTCTGTAGGAGCTTTCTAAGTCTTTTCCTTTGCCTTTGCCGACGATTGGAGGCAAATGTAGAAACCTTAGCCTATTAGACCATTGTGATATCCAGGGTTGTAATCTTCTCCTCCAGGATTTGTAAGCTTTTCAAAGAACGCACAAAAAGCCCACACCGACTGAACTCCTTCGTTAGAATCCGCTGGCCCCACCCGAAACAATAAATTTCATTATGTCTCCGGATGATGCATCAAGGGGTCTTACATGCTCAATGGGTACAATAAACAGCTCTCCTGAAAAATTATATGAATGGGGAAAATAAACAGCCACTTTTTTATCCTTAACTCCCAGGCTTGAAAGGTCTTCCTGTGTAAGAAAGCCCAGTTTCTCCAAATTGGACAGGTGGTTTACCCTTACCATAACGGGATTACTGAATTTTTTTCCCTTACCCACAAAAGCGGATAACAGATCACTGATAGCTACATAAATCCAGTTAATCAGAGGAACTTTTTCCAGGAGTTCTGATGCCAATAACTTAACCGGCCTCGCAATGATGGTTTGTCCGATAATTCCAACAAGTATGATAAGCAGTATCACGGCCAGCAGGTTAATGCCAGGGATGTTGACCGGCAAAAGGGGATCGATGTATTTATCAAGTAACCGGTCAATAAATGTAAAGACCAAGTAGACAATATATGCAGTCACTCCCAGTGGTGCAATGTAGATCAATCCCTGAATGAAATACCTTACGATTTTTTTCATGATATGGTGTTTTATCTGTCAGTATTCTATTAATGCAAATGCAATTCTGTTGTTTTGATGCCTTATGGTGTTATTCTGTGATAATTGTGATCGGTCATTATCTCAAGGTTGGATAAAATGTTCCTTCACATGTTCTAACCCGAACGATCCGGGAAAGAACACCACGCTGATAACATCCATGCGATTTATAAGGCTTTTTAAAGTTATAAAAATCCTTCCGTTTTTTTATCTTCCGTTACATAACATTGTAATGATAAAATGAGTAACTTTATATGAAATCACAACTTTAATATAAGCCCAGTTTAGTTCTGATTTATTTTACAACACACAGTGAAAGTACTGAGTAATAAAATTTTTGTTAAACTAAAAACCTGATTGAACATGCATGGAATAGGATTATATATTGTAGTTATTGTCGGGGCGTTAGTCCTCCTGTGGATCATCCTTTATTTTATCCCGATCGGATTATGGTTTCAGGCATTGGTTTCGGGAGTAAGAATCTCCCTATTGCAATTAATCTTTATGAGATGGAGAAAAGTCCCTCCATCGATGATTGTAATTGCCCTGATTGAAGGTACAAAGGCTGGATTGGTACTTAACAGGGATGACCTTGAGGCTCACTACCTTGCCGGAGGAAGAGTTCAAAAGGTTGTCCATTCGCTGGTTTCTGCTTCCAAAGCGAATATCGATTTGGCTTTCCAGATGGCAACTGCCATAGACCTGGCAGGCCGTGATGTATTTGAAGCCGTGCAGATGTCTGTTAATCCGAAGGTTATAGATACACCGCCGGTTACAGCTGTTTCAAAGGACGGTATCCAGCTGATTGCCAAGGCCAGGGTAACTGTACGAGCCAATATTAGGCAGCTGGTTGGCGGGGCTGGGGAGGAAACCGTCCTGGCCCGGGTTGGTGAAGGAATCGTTTCCTCCATTGGTTCATCCAATTCACATAAGTCCGTACTGGAGAATCCTGATTCCATATCAAAAGTAGTTCTTGAAAAAGGCCTTGACGCAGGAACTGCTTTTGAAATCCTTTCAATTGATATTGCGGATATTGATATCGGTAAAAATATTGGTGCAGTTTTACAGATGGACCAGGCGAATGCCGATAAGAATATTGCCCAGGCAAAAGCGGAGCAGAGAAGGGCCATGGCTATAGCAGTGGAACAGGAAATGATAGCAAAAGCACAGGAAGCCCGGGCCAAGGTGATTGAAGCCGAAGTCCAGGTCCCGCTGGCCATGGCAGAAGCTTTCCGCCAGGGAAACCTGGGTATCATGGATTACCCGAGGATGAAGAATACCCAAGCGGATAGCGGGATGAGAGACTCCATTGCCAGGCCAGGCCGCGGTAGTTCGAAAAAAGATTAATGGTTAAGATTGCCGTTAAAGAAGCTGTATTAAAAGTGAAATTAGCCACGGAGAACGCAGAATCGGGTTCTCCGTAGTTTTTGGGGGAGTATTGTTTTGTCAATTATAAAAACGGACAAATAAGAATCCAACGTAGGCATAACCCACCGGGGTCGGTTTTGATGCCATCGATAGGCCATTTTTCCCGAAGTAATTATTCTCAAAAAGCCTAATACCATTTTCTTTCATAACTTCGTTACACAGTCGCACCTATTGCCTATGTGTCGTTTGAAAGCCGCGTATGTTTCACAACTCAGCTGAGAATTTTTCCTGAATGAGAGATTACCCACCAGGCTGATCAGTGGTTGGCGTCGACCCCACAGGTTGCCCCAAACCCGGCGCAGAATGCGCGGCAAAGAATAGAAGGTCCGGTCGCAGGAAAGCATCTCGTCACAGATACCATCTAGGGACAGATGCTTATACCGGGCAACCGGGAAAGTCAGCGTGTAATATTTCCAGTCTTCCGGGAATGTATCGAGAGTGATGCGGCCCTCCGCTTTCATCTGGTCCCACAGGCGTGTGCCGGGCAAGGGTGTCAGAAACAGCGTGTTGAGATTGTCCAAGCCATACTGGCTGGCCGCCTTGGCGATGCGTTTTCCGATGCCCGGTTCATCCACGTCCAAACCGATGATAAAGGAACCCACAACCATGATTCCGTACTGTTGGATGCGCCGCACAGAGGCCCGAGAGTTCCGGCCCTTCAGAAAATTGAACTTCTTGCTGAGTTCCCGAAGCCCCTCCAACGTTGGTGACTCGAAGCCGATGAAGATGCCCCGGCAGCCCGCCTTCGCAGCCAACGCCAGGAGTTCTTCGTCATCGGCGAAGTTGATCGTGGCTTGTGCGACCCATTCTTTATTCAGTTTCGCCTTCACCATGGCTCGAAACAGGTTCTTGGCGCGGGCGATGTGTTCAGGACGCGTGCCCACGAGGTTATCGTCCACTACCAGTACGCGTTTCTCTCGGATCAGCTGAAATTCCCGAACGACGTCCTCAATGGATCGCATTCGGTAGTGGGCCCCGTTGAACGCTGTTACACTGCAGAAACTACAGTTCAAGGGACAGCCGCGCGTGGTCTGAATAGCTCCGAAGTCATATCCTGTAGCCAACAAATCATGACGAGCGGCTGGGATATCGCTTATCTCAGCGAGCCCTCCGTCATACCGGCGTTTCAGGCAGCCATGCCGAGCGTCCTCCAGCACCTGAGGCCAGATGCCTTCGCCTTCCCCCGTGACAACCGAGTCTGTATGCTCCATGGCTTCGTCCAAGCACATGGTTGCGTGAATGCCGCCCATGACGACGGGTACACACAGACGCCGGAAGTAAGCGGCCACCTCATAGGCCCTGTTCGCCTGTGAGGTGAAAGCAGTGATGCCCACCAGATCTGGTAGAGGCATCGATGGATAATCCGGAGCACCGAAGTTTTCGTCAACGATCGAGATTTCCCACTCCGGCGGGGTCAGGCCTGCAAGAACCATAAGGCTGAGCGGTTTCCACACCCGGTAACGATTCCAGCGATTTTCCCTGATTCTGAGGATGTTGACTAGCGGGTTCGAAGGATTGATCAAATATAGTCGCATAGCTTATATTTTCTCACAGCTGATGATTAACTTGTCTCCAGCTTTCGCTCACTGTCGTTTTTGTGCATGGATTGTCGTAATTCATATTCATTGGCCTGACATATATTCTGCTACCAATTTATATATAATATGATTGTTTACAATAAAATTCATTTTATTAATTCAATCATCGAGAATTATTTGTTGCTCAATTACCCTGAGCAATCTTCTGAAATTAAAAGCTGCAGTGGATAAAATAGCATTCATATCATCCCCAATCGTCCCTCTCAGATAGTTCCTGGCTATTCTCTGATAAATCCCCTAATGACAGAGAAGGCACAGTAGACTGGCAGCAAGCAGAGGCGGGGGAGTTCATTTTATCTGTGGTTGCTGTGGCCCCTGGTTTTCAGTTAAAAAAATTTCTTTATTTGCAGTGCAAGTACGAAGGATTATTTCACAGGGTCGCCATGGGCTGCAATATGACGCTCTTGCCTCCGGCAGACAGGCCGTTGGAGGTAAAATACAAATAATTATTATTAAAAAAAAATATCATCTACCAGACAATCATTCGATTCGTTACCCTTCAAGATTGCATTGTAGATAATTAGCCGATACCTCAATCGCCCGCCAGGGCGAAAAAATGGCTTTACTTCCCGTTCCACCCTGCGATGCGTGCCCAGAGATGCCAGGCGGCATAGGCCTTCATGTTGGCGTTAAGCGGTTGACTGTGCGCTGAGCTGCAACTGTACCAGTCGACACCCAGGGTGTGCGTATTCTGCCATTCAATAGCCCAGTTGGCATCCACCGTACCATTACCATCGCTATCATAATCACAGTTATCATTTGGTTTTTTATCACCAAAATACATCCCGTCAGGATTATAGGATTCGATGTCTGCGAAATCATAGAGGAATTTCTTATTGGTACTGCAGTAATCCCTGATCTGTTCATTTCGAAGGTGGAGGTTGCCTGTTAGTCCCGTACCGTCAAGATGTCCGGTCATGTAGACAAACGTGACGCCTGGAAAATCTTCTTCAAGACCTGTCATCAGGTTGAGGTAGGTGTTTATATCGGCTTCCGTAGCCGTGGATACCTGTCCGCACCACGACCAGATGATGACATTCACATCTGTATTTTCCGCCAGGTACGTTCTTGTCCTGTCAGCCCATGATGTCCGGTCAGGATTACCCAGATCTCCCGTCATAGCATAATCATGCAGATCCAACACCCCGTTGGTTCCCCCGTTATTCCAGGCATAGGTATTGCCTTTGAATGATACCAGTCCTGTCATGCCATCCGTAACCTGGCTGCCGTGTGAGGTGTGACCGTAAGCAATGTGAAGATCTGATTTTGCGGCAGCGATCCAGTCGGAGGGAATAACATCAAGGTCAATGCAGGAATGGTCAATTACCGGGTCTTGTACAACCGTGAGATCATCGTCCTCGCTGCAGGCAGTAAAGAGCAGCATCATTAAGATGATCAGGAAAGATGCCTGTTGTTTCATGGTGAAAATGGTCATTTCTAAAATTGATATCATACTGTTCAGTTAAACGCTGGAAACAACCCAAAGGTTGCATAGGGGAAATTCAGTTTTCGGTTCCCAGTCACGAGAAACTCTGTCCGCCTTCGGTGGATCACTTATTTTCTCGAGGATCCTCTGCCAAAGGCATTCCTTATCGCCCGAAGGGCGAAAAAAAGGGCTATGTCTCAATTAACTTATCCAGGGATGCCTGCCCGACCGGCAGGCGGGCCTATGGCACAACTTTTAACAAATAACCATGCTATCGCAAGGACACCCTGGGCTGTTATCTTACGACCCCTTGGCCATGTGAAATAACGTTAATCCTGAGCGCTGTGTTATTGTAAGGCATTATTTTACATGGTTGGGGCTTTTTATGATACTATTCCTTAGCCTTCTTTTATGCATTTCAGGCATTCTACCGAAGGCATCTGCTATGGAACATGGCAATGCCACCTTTTTAAGAGTCCTTCGGACAATAGTAATTCCATAGTAATTCAATGGTAATTCTCCGTAGGAGTCTCCCAAAGGATCCCGGGACAATCCCAGTTCTCAGTTCCTAAACCCTGAACTCTGTACTCTTTTTGTCTCATCGTCACACAGTCCCCCAGTCACATCATCTCTTTTTTTTACCGAGCACCGAGGACCAAGTACCGAGTACCTTTTTCTTCTCACCTCTCCTCCTCCCAAAGTCTCACTATCAACTCTGTACACTGTACTCCCTCATCCCTATTCTTCAGCGGATTCTTCTTCCCGCATGCTCATGATATCGCGGTCGAACATGTACATGTTCTTGTCACCAATCAGGTTCAGCTTGTCAATGATTGCCTGTACGGAAGATTCTTCTTCAATCTGCTCGGCGACAAACCACTGGATCCAGTTGTGGGTTGTATAATCCTTCTCTACCATACAGAGTGCGACAATATCGTTGATGGATTTTGAGATGTACTGTTCGTGCTTCAGGATATCCGCAAACATCTGCTTGATGCCCGTGTACTCTTCGGGCGGTTTCTTGAAAGCGGGAATAACCACACGACCTCCCCTTTCATTGATGTAGGAGATGAATTTCAGCATGTGCATTTTTTCTTCATCTGCCTGGGCATACAGCCATTTTGCAACCCCGGCATACCCTTTGTTCTCTGCCCAGGCAGCCATTGCCAGGTATAAATGGGATGAGTATCCCTCCTTTTCAACCTGCTTATTGCAGATTGTTTCGATTTTTTTTGATAACATGGTTTATTTAGTTTACAGTTTATAGTTTACAGTTTTCAGTAAAAAAAAATTGTTCTATTTGAAGTTTCACACATTCTGGTTCAGGAAGCAGTTTCCTTTTGAATAACAAAGCAGATGGACCCGGATTTTGAAATGCATAAAATCCCAGGCTTTTGAGGATATTTTCAACGTAGAGATGTAAGATCTAACGTCTCTACATTGGTTTGAATCATTGAACTATGATCTGGTGCTATACTGGCAATTTCACTGGAGACTGCAGACTGCAGACTGCGTACTCATCCTCTCCCACCTTAGCCTTACTCGAAAACTACATATTCTTAATAATCTCGTCTCCGAACTCGGAGCATTTCAGCTTCGTTGCACCCTGCATCAGCCGCTCGAAATCGTAGGTTACGCGCCTGGCTTTAATGGCATCCTTTATTCCACTGACGATCAGTTCTCCGGCTTCCTGCCAGCCTAAATATTCAAACATCATTACACCCGAAAGGATCAGCGACCCGGGATTGACTTTATCCTGACCGGTATACTTGGGAGCTGTTCCGTGAGTTGCTTCAAAGATTGCATGCCCCGTTTCATAGTTGATGTTTGCACCCGGGGCAATTCCGATACCGCCCACGATGGCAGCCAGTGCATCGGAAATATAGTCGCCATTGAGGTTCAGTGTGGCAATCACCGAATACTCGGCAGGCCTGGTAAGGATCTGCTGCAGGAATGCATCGGCAATGAAATCCTTGATCAGCAGGTCTTCCCCCGTGTTTGGATTTTTCATCATGCACCATGGCCCGCCATCCAGCACTTTGGCTCCGAACTCCTCTTTTGCAACCTGGTATCCCCAGTCCCTGAAAGCACCTTCGGTAAACTTCATGATGTTTCCTTTATGGACCAGGCAGACCGATGGTCTGTTGTGTGCAATGGCATAGTTTATGGCTGCTCTGACCAGGCGATGTGTCCCTTCCTGGGATACCGGTTTTATTCCGATGGAGGTGGTTTCCGGAAAGCGTATTTTGGTGACCTTCATCTCCTTCAGCAGGAAATCCATGATTTTTTTCACTTCATCCGTTCCGGCATTCCATTCAATGCCTGCATAGATATCTTCTGAATTCTCCCTGAAAATTACCATATCAGTGGTTGTCGGATCTTTCACCGGGGAGGGTACACCTTCATAATATTTCACGGGTCGGAGGCAGACATAGAGATCGAGGATCTGCCGCAGGGCTACGTTCAGGGATCGGATGCCCCCACCCACCGGGGTTGTCAGAGGTCCCTTGATTGCCACCAGGTACTCCCGGATGGTATCCAGGGTTTCCTGTGGCAGCCAGTCACCGCTTTTATTGTAGGATTTTTCTCCAGCCAAGGTCTCTTTCCACATGATCTTACGTTTACCCCCGTAAGCTTTTTCAACAGCTGCATCGAAAACCCGAACCGATGCGGCCCAAATATCCGGGCCTGTCCCATCTCCCTCAATAAAAGGAATGACTGGATGATCGGGTACCTGTAACTGCCCATTCTGAATGGTAATTTTTTTTCCGTCCATAATATTTTTTTTGTTAGTTGATAGCTGGAAGCAAAAATAGGAAAATTCATATCCCGGACAAATATATCATTACCGGAAATTTCCTATTTCACAGCATAAAAAAGTTAATCGAAATCGAGGTTGAATTGTTGTTTTAGTTTTCCGAGGTTTGGATTGATCTGATTCAGGTGGTTGAACTTTTCTTCATCGGTATAGAGGGAGTTCTTGCTGTTCTCTTCTTCCACAACATAGGCATTGATCTGGATGGTGTCGTTCTGCAGCTCTTTTCTCAGAAAACCAAGAAGGTCTGCCTTGATTGCCCGGTCAAAATCTTCCTTCTGTGCCTGGTTGTCCATCTCCACCTCAATCTGAAAATTATCTCCCAACACCGGGAGTTGTGTTTTAAGTGTTGAGGAAAGTCGTGGTTTTTCCGATTTTATAGAATCGGCAAAAGTTTGCCATTTACCGATCAATGTGTCGCTGTCAAATGGTTTTTTAGTGATCCCTTCCGCGGGTTGGTCAGGGGTTGCATACTCGCCTTCTCCCCCACCATTGTCCACGTTATGCAAACCGCTCAGTGCATTTTTGATGGATGTTGTCGCCGGTTTGTATGGCTCGGGTTCCTCCTCTTCACTGATCACATCATCCTTTGTCCGCTTTATCCGCCCATCTGGCGGAGAAGGCGGATCCTGGATTTCATCCGGCTCATTTTCATCAACCGTTTCCTCTCCAACCCGGTCATCTTCTTCCCCGGTTATTGTCTCCTCTTCTTCTGCTTCATTATCCGATTCCGCCTCTTCGATCGCATCCTTCTTCGGCTCTATCTGCTCATCTTTTGGCGAAGGCAGATCTTCCTTCGTCCCCTGAAGCTTTGGCGAAGGCGGATCATCCTGTTCCGGTTCGATTTTCTCCTCCGGTTTGGTTGTTTTTTGAACTGATTTATCGGGTATCTCTATTTTGCCGGTGATCTGGCACATTTTAAACAAGGCAAGCTCAACATGCAGTCGCTGGTTATTGCTGTTCTTATAGGATATATCGGTTGCAGTGCAGATGTCCAGCGCGCGATATAAGAAATCGACCGGACAGTGCTTTGACTGCTTCAGGTAGTTTTCAGCAATGGTTGCGCCTACTTCCAGCAGCTGAACGGTCACCGGGTCCTTGCACACCAGCAGATCCCGGAAATGGGAACTCAAGCCGGTGATGAAATGGTGTCCATCAAAACCATTTTCCAGGATCTCATTAAAGATCATCAGGCTTTCGATGAGGTTATTTTGAAGGAAGGATTCAGTGATCCGGAAATAGTAGTCGTAATCCAGAACATTCAGGTTCTCGATCACCTCTTTGTAGCCGAACGAGGTGCCTGCAAAGTTAACCATCTGGTCGAAGATGGAGAGTGCATCGCGCATAGCGCCATCGGCTTTGTTGGCAATGACTGTCAGCGCATCGGGATCGGCTTTGATCTTCTCCTCCTTCGCCACGTACTGCATGTACTCAACCATATCGTTCACCTTGATCCGGTTAAAATCAAAGATCTGGCAGCGCGAGAGGATGGTGGGAATGATCTTCTGCTTTTCGGTGGTTGCCAGGATAAAGATGGCATGTGCCGGGGGTTCTTCGAGTGTCTTAAGAAATGCATTGAAAGCAGAAGCGGAAAGCATGTGGACCTCATCGATGATGTAAACACTGTACCTGCCAATCTGCGGAGGGATCCTGATCTGGTCGGTGAGGTTCCTGATATCGTCCACCGAGTTGTTTGATGCAGCATCCAGTTCGTGAATGTTGTAGGAGCGGGATTCACTGAATGCCTTGCACGATTCACATTCATTGCACGGTTCGACCCGGTCAGTAACCTGCTGGCAATTGATTGTTTTTGCAAAGATCCGGGCAACGGAGGTTTTTCCCACTCCACGAGGACCACAGAAAAGATACGCATGGGCAAGGTGATCGTTCTTTATGGCATTTTTCAACGTGCTGGTTATGGCTTCCTGCCCCACAACGGCATCAAATGTTAAGGGCCGGTATTTTCTTGCCGATACAATGTAATTTTCCATAAGATCCTCTCCGGTTGTTATTTAAGATACGTGCGATACCTGATTTTCCTGAGAAAGCAGAATATCAACGGACACAAACTACAAATATACTGAAAGAGATCCAATTTCATGATCCATTTTATGAACAGGCAGAAGGGTTAACCCGGATTATTCATAAATAATGCGTGTAAATCACCGCTTTGGTTTTCAGTGTATTGAAAATTCCGAATATATTTTGCTTTGCAGGAAAAAAATTCTATTTTTGCGCTCCGAAAGTAAAAGAGAAGCGACTCGGAGTGTACCACTCAGGTAGTCGTTCTCCAGAAAAAATTCAAACCATAACATTATGTTGAACCAGTACGAAACCGTTTTCATTGCAACTCCCGTTTTATCTGAGGCCCAGATAAAGGAAGCGGTAAAAAAGTTCAAGAAGATCATTACCGATAACAAAGGGAAGATCGTTCATGAAGAAAATTGGGGACTTAGAAAACTGGCCTACCCCATTCAGAAAAAATCAACAGGATTTTATTATTTAATTGAATTTCAAGCAGAAGGTGCCTTGATTGAGAAGCTGGAGATTGAATACCGGCGCGATGAGAGGATCATCCGTTTTCTGACGTTCAAGATGGATAAATATGCCGTTGAGTACAGTGAGAAAAAAAGGAAACAGTCGGAAAGTGAAAAAAAATTGGAGGACTAAGCCATGGCACAAAACGAATCAGAAATCAGATACCTTACACCGCCAACTGTTGAAATAAAAAAGAAAAAATACTGCCGGTTCAAGAAGAACAGGATAAAATACGTGGATTACAAAGATCCTGAATTCCTGAAGAAGTTTCTGAACGAGCAGGGGAAAATACTGCCGCGACGACTGACCGGGACATCACTGAAATACCAGCGGAAAGTAGCTCAGTCAATTAAAAGGGCACGGCATCTGGCATTGCTGCCCTACGTTACCGATATGTTAAAATAATGCAGGAGGCAGGAATATGGAAATCATTCTGACACAGGATATGCCGGGTTTGGGGCATAAAGACGATATCATCACCGTAAAGACAGGATACGCGAGGAATTACCTCATTCCAAAAGGATATGCACTGCTTGCCACAAAGAGGACAAAAAAGATTCATTCCGAGAACCTGAGGCAGCGGGCACACAAAGAGGAAAAAATTAAAAATGAAGCCCTTGAGCTGGCAAGCAAGCTGGAAGGAACGGCATTAACCATCGGTGCGAAAACAAGTTCTACAGGAAAGATCTTCGGATCGGTCAATACCATTCAGATAGCCGAAGCACTGCAGAAGGAGGGATTTGAAATCGACCGGAAAAACATTACCCTTTCGGAAGATAGCATAAAGAATGTCGGGAAACACAAAGCTGGGATAAAACTGCATAAGGAAGTCACGGTAGAGATCGATTTTGAAATTGTAGCTGAATAGACCAGCAGGACCGGAGTGCAAATAACAAATCATAACCCACAAATTACAAACAAATATAAAATCACAATATTCAAATAAATTTGATCCATATTGTAATTTAGGATTTTGGGATTGGAATTTATTTGTAGATTGTTATTTGTACTTTGTGATTTGGAGCCATATTCAGTTCATGATGGGATATAATAAATACAATGATCCCACCAACAAACCCTCACGGTCCAAAACCATCAGGATCTATTTCACTGCAATCGTTTCTATTTCAATCATCACTCCCAGCGGAAGTTTCACCACCTGGTAGGCAGCGCGGGCAGGTGGATCCTCGGGGTAAAATCCGGCATACACCTCATTCATGGCTGCAAAATTATTCATGTCATCCAGCAGACAGGTTGATTTTACCACATCCTTTGGGGTATACCCTGCTTCCTCCAGGATAGCATGAATGTTTTTCAGTACCCGTCCGGTCTGTTCCCTGATCCCCCCTTCAACAACCTTTCCCGTCTCCGGATTGATCGCTATCTGGCCTGAGATGAACAGCATCCCATTTGTTTCGATTGCCTGACTGTACGGACCAACCGCTTCAGGCGCCCTGGAAGTATAAATGACCTTTTTCATGGGTTCACGCTTTTTATTAGAGAATCAATAAAGATACGGAAAGAATGTTAAAGGTTAAATGTTAACAGCTATTAGTTGATAAGAAGTGAGTAGTTCCGAAAATCACGAATTTTCTTTAAAAACTCGTAATCATTATATATCAGAAATTCACGTAATGTAGAGACGACCAACCTGGGTGTCTTTATAAATTTCGAAAAACAAAATTTGAGTCTCAGTAGTTTTTTCCGAAGGCAGGCCCATGGCAAAACTTATTCCGAAGGAATGCCTATGGCATAACATTAAACCATTAACATTTCATCACTGATCATACCAGCTCTTCCGTTTCTCGTATTTCAAATCTTTCAGGATAGCCGATCTGACGTTGATCTGGAAGGAGTAACTTTGATGATACCCGATGGGGATCCAGGATAAACTCATCTCCCAGCAGTGCAGGTCCCGGTAGATATTCACCGATGTATAGGTGAGTTTGTTTGATTTGAAATCATACCCGGAGCTGAATCCGATCTTCCATTTTGCTGTCAGGCTCACATTGCCTGAGAAGTTGAATGTCTGGGTTACCTTCTTGCTCATTCCGGTATTGGTATAATTGTAATTATACCGCAGGGAGAGGTTCCAGGGAATACTAAAATCAACGTATTCCCCTGTGTAGAATTCCTGGGGTACTCCCCCCTCTTCATCATTCTCCATGGGAATGCCCTGCTTACTCCCCGGCATGCCTTCAGGCGTTGATTGTCTTGTGCCGGGCTCTTCCGCGGGACTTTCCTGAGCCCGCGAGTTCAGTGAAGCGTTTATGGAGAAGTTAAAGCGGGTTAGCCGCGCCAGTTTACCAGTCTCTGTAATTTCAGCCTTATTGATCTTTCTTCCATCTTCTGACAGGGCATAGGGATCAAATGTACCGCCAAAAGCCAGGTCCACTTTATTGGCTAGCCGGGTGCGGCCGGACATGGTGATGGGTGACCATTTCAACGAATCAGCAAACAGGTTGTAATTGGTATTGAAGGAGAGGTTTTCAAGGATCTTCACCTTTTTGGAAGTTTGAACCGTATCGCTGGTAGAACGCACCTTCATTTCAATGTTATTGCTCAGGCGTATGTTTACCGATCCGCTCCTGCCCGGCAAAGTTGGTGTGCGGTAGATCTCTTGCTCAAACAATGAATACTCCCGCATATTCCCCAGGGTATCCACCTGCACTGTGCGGTAATAGTCTGGTGAAACACCGGTCATATCGGGTGTGTAGGAGAAGGATACTGAAGGGGTCATAACATGCCGGACTGCTTCAATGCGGCTGTTGGGATTTTTGAAGACATACATTCCATAAATTTTGGGATTCAACCCCAGGGATATGGTGGGCAAGTAGGAATGTGCATAACTCAGGCCCCTGATCGTATCGGTGATCAGTGTGGCATAGGTGGAATCGAGTTCGGCATCATAGTAGTTCTCTTCCCACCTTTTTTCTATGTGTTTTGAATAGAGAACCCCGGAATATTGAAGGGAAGGAGAGATATAAAAACTGTTAAAGGGCCTGATCTGGGTTGACAGCGGGATATCGTGTTTAAATGCATTGTTCATATCATCCCATACAGCAGAGGTAAACAATAGTGAGTCGGTTGTCTTAATCTGGTTATCCAGCATTGCTTTGTAGCTCAGTTCAATGTTTTCATACCACTTTGCTTTTCCTGTCCTGTTTTTTCTTTTCATCGGATAGATCCGGTTCATGTTAAAATTCATCTTTGGCAGGTTCAGATCGACCGAATTTGTCTGGCTGTTCTGCCGGTGGTTCATGCTGGCAGACAGGTTGAACGGGCTTCCTGCCCACCGTTTTGAATAGGATATGCTGGATTGTTTCGTGTTCGTCAGGTAATCGTTTGCATTGAAGCTGTGGTTGCGGTCAAAGGAGCTTGAGCTCATGTTTACATTGGCATTGAAGGTCCGGCTCGGGTTCGATTTCGGATCCTGCGAATGGGACCAGGTGATGGAATAATCTTTTTTTCTTGTGTAATCGGGCAGTTCTTTTTCACCACTCACGTTTATGTAGTACCTTGCTCTCAGGTTGCCGTTGAACCGGTAACGAACGCGGTAATTGGATCCCAGGGAAACGCCCCAGGTGCCATTGGTGTAGATATCTCCGGTAATCCGTGCATCGAAATAATCACTCAATGCAAGGTAATAACCGCCATTGCGGAAGAAGAAACCCCGGTTCCGCTCTTCTCCATATTCGGGAATAAGGATCCCGGAAGAGCGGGATTTCTGATTTGGGAAGAAACCGAATGGAAGGGCAATGGGCAGGGGAATGTCTGCCATGACAAGATACGCCGGGCCCGAAACGATCTTATCATCAGGGATGACTTTTGCCTTGGTGAGGGCAACGTAGAAGTGGGGGTCTTCCAAATCACACGTGGTGTATTTTCCGTTCTTGACATGAATCTCACCATTTTCGTGTTTTTTTGTTATCCCACTGTGCAGGTACCCTCCCTCCTGCTCGGTGATAACACCCTGGATGATCCCTTTTTTCGTTTTGAAATTATAGGTCAGCGTTTTTGATTCGAAACTTTCGGAACCGTCTTTAAATACCGGTTTTCCAATTTCCCTTCCCAGGCTGTCCAGGGTTCCCCTGGCAAAAACAACATCCCTGGCTCTGTCAAGCTCAATGTATGCAGCCCTCAGCTCGATATCCTGGTAGGTGACAAATCCATTCCCGTACAGGTACACTTTATCGTTCTCCAGATCAAAGATCAGGGAGTCATCCGCCTCATAATCAATGGGAGCATCAATTTCCGTGGTGGTTGGCTTTTCTGCCTCTGCCTGCACGGTATCTATTACCGCTGTATCCTGCCTGACCAGAACCGTATCGGGAATAGCAATCCGTTCCTGCCCATTGGAAACTGAAACAGACAAAACAGGAAAAGATAAAATGAAAAGGATTTTTGGAAATTTTAAATACAACGTTTTATATACTATTTTTGTGAGATCATGGTTTACACAGAAACAGGTCAGCGTCATTTCCTGATCACGAAAGGTATCAGACAAAACTAATTAAAAATAGACATCAAAGAATGACCTTTTCCAATATATCTCCCATTTTTCTTCAAAAACGGTTAATAACCGTATTTCTTGTACTTTGCGGGGTTTATTTATCGGTTACTGGCACAGCAGGGATGCAATCGGAAGGCACGAAAAGGGTATGGAAAGTAGTGATTGATCCCGGGCATGGAGGGAAAGATCCGGGTGCGCTGGGAAAAATAAGCAGGGAAAAGGACATTGTGCTCGGAGTTGGATTGAAACTGGGGAATTATATCTCTGAAAACTTTGATGATGTTGAAGTAATCTACACCCGGACGACCGATCTGTTCGTTGAATTGGATCGCCGGGCTGAGATTGCGAACAAAGCCAAAGCCGACCTGTTTATTTCGCTGCATGCTAATTCCTGGAAAAACAGAAATATCCTCGGATCGGAAACCTATGTGATGGGACTTCATACGGATGAGAAGAACCTGGAAGTAGCCATGAAGGAAAATGCCGTGATCACATTTGAGGAAGATTATACCACGAAATACGAAGGATACGATCCCAATTCCCCCGAATCGTTTATCGTATTCTCACTGGTTCAGAATACTTACCTGGAACAAAGCCTGAACTTCGCATCGTTTGTGCAGAACCAGTTTCGCGAACGAGCCAAACGCATCGACCGCGGAGTAAAGCAGGCAGGTTTCCTGGTTTTGTGGAACACGACCATGCCGAGTGTACTCGTTGAAATCGGGTTCATCTCAAATGCCGCGGAAGAAACATACCTCCTCTCCGAAGCCGGTCAGGATTATATTGCATCCGCAATATTCAGGGCATTCCGTGACTATAAAATTGCGGTGGAAAACAGAAGCGATTTCAGCAAAATTCCAGCAGAAACCAGTTCCGTACGCTTCATGGTCCAGGTCATGGCTTCCAAAAAACCCATACCCCTCGATTCGGAATATTTCAAGGGGTTTGCGCAGGTGAAAGAGTTTAAAACAGAGGATATGTATAAATACGCCGTGGGTAACGAATCCAGCTACGATGAAATCATGCAGTACATCCAAAAAGTAAAAATTCGCTATAGCGATTCATTCATCATCGCTGTAGAAAATGATAAAATAATCCCGCTAAATGAAGCATTGAAGAAAATTAATGAGTAAATTTATTCAGTAAATCCCAGTTATCATGCCGAAAATCAGACACGAAATAAAAATAGGAGTGATAGCAATAATCACCATCGCTCTGTTTATATGGATTTACAATTTCATGAAGGGGAAAAATATTCTCCATGCTGCCAAAACCTACACGGTGGTTTACGACAAAGTCAATGGATTGGAAGAATCAAACGCCGTGCTGATCAATGGTTATCGAGTGGGTTTGGTGGACAATATCCAGTTTGCTACCGATCAATCCGGAAATCTTATCGTGACACTTCTGATCGAGGAGGACTTTGACATCCCCAAAAATTCCATTGCACGGATCTACAGTTCGGACCTGATGGGAACGCGATCCGTGGCCCTGATCCTGGGAAATTCGAAAGAGATCTGTGAGAGCGGCGATACACTGATCCCGGAAGTGGAAGGGACCCTGCAGGAGCAGGTAAGCGTTGAGATGCTGCCGCTGAAAAATAAAGCGGAAAACCTCATGCTCTCGATTGATTCGGTGCTGGCTGTGATCCAGGTGACCTTCAACCAAAGTTTCAGGGATAATTTTTCCGCAAGCTTTGGACACATCCGCGAGACCATTATGCACCTGAACCGCTCTACCTATACGCTCGATACCTTATTGACCAATGAAGATGGCCGGTTTGCAAATTTTCTGAGCAATTTAGAATCCATTTCTGGAAACCTGAAAAACAACAATGAAGAGCTGACACAACTGTTTCAGAATATGGCAAGCCTGTCCGACTCACTGGCTAAATCCCAGATTCGCAGTACGATAGATAACCTGGATCGAACCCTGGCTAACATGGATACAGCCCTTACACGAATTAACCGTGGAGAAGGAACACTGGGAATGCTGATCACTGATGATTCACTCTATATCAATCTTGAAAATGCAACAAACAGCCTGGATGCCCTGCTGAAGGATGTGAAAGAAAATCCAAAACGGTATGTCCAGGTTTCTGTTTTTGGAGGAAAATCTTCGAAATGAAAAATCAAATCCGGATATTCAACCGGATCCCATGTTGACCGTTTACATATTCTGTATTTCGGTTAAACAAATTGACGGAATTCTCTTTTTCCGGAACTGGAAATTTTGACAAACTGCTGTTTTTTTTTGATGAAACTTTTCAGCAGCGAATGAATTTTTAACGCTTTACTTTAAATAATGTACTTAAACAATTAACTAACAATTTATTAACAATGATTTAACTTATAATATTGAATATCAATAGGTTAGATAAATAAATAATTTTCTGATTTTTTTTTAATTTTTAACGGGTTGATTTTAAAACCAATATAATTTTTTTGTAAAAGTCAAGTGAAAATTAATTTTTTTTTTACTTTTTTTTTAACAACCTTGCTACTTCTAACCTAAAATTAAAATAAAGTAAATTGGGAAATTTCTAAATGAGTAGTTCGCATCAAGAAGTATGGAATAATTGTTTAAAGATCATTAAGGATAATGTTCCATCGATTAGTTACAGAACCTGGTTCGAGCCTATCGTTCCGGTGAAACTAGAAAAAAATATTTTAACCATACAGGTTCCCAGCCCTTTCTTCTATGAGTATTTAGAAGAGCAGTATATTGATATACTGAGGAAGACCCTCAGAAAGGAGCTGGGTGTTGATGCCAAGCTGGAGTACAATGTGGTCATGGAAAACAATGCGTTTTCCAATTCCAAACCCTACACGGTAAAATTTCCCACAAAGAATAAAGCAGAGCTTAAGAACCGTCCGGTTTCCATTCCCCTTGAGACTGAACAAAACACCATAAAAAATCCATTTGTTATTCCGGGGATAAAAAAATTGCACGTTGATCCCCGGTTAAATCCGGATAACTCTTTCGCCAATTTTGTAGAGGGTGAATGCAACCGGTTAGCCCGGTCTGCAGGATTCGCTGTCGGAAACAAACCCGGTGGAACAGCGTTCAACCCCCTCTTGATCTATGGAGATTCGGGATTGGGTAAGACACACCTGGCACAGGCAATTGGAATACTGGTTAAGGAACAGATGCCTGAAAAGACGGTTCTTTATGTGAATGCAAATAAGTTCCAGACACAGTTTGTGGAATCGATCCGCAATAACAACAAAAATGATTTCCTTCATTTTTACCAGATGATCGATGTGCTGATCCTGGATGATGTACATGAGTTTGCCGGAAAGGAAAAAACACAGGATATCTTTTTTCATATCTTCAACCACCTGCACCAATCGGGAAAACAACTGATTCTCACTTCAGACAGACCTCCCGTTGAACTCCAGGGCATGGAGCAGCGGCTGCTTTCACGGTTCAAATGGGGATTATCAGCTGATCTGCAGCCGCCCGATTTTGAAACCCGGATGGCTATCCTTCTGAAAAAAACCTACAATGATGGCATCGAAATGCCGGAAGACGTCCTGGAATACATTGCAACGCACATCACAGATAATATCCGGGAACTGGAAGGTGCACTGATCTCCCTTCTTGCACAGTCAACCCTGAACAAGAAAGAGATCACCCTTGATCTGGCAAAGCAGATGATCGACAAGTTGATCAAGAACACGAAAAGGGAGATCTCCATCGATTACATCCAGAAGATTGTATGTGACTATTTTAACATACCCATTGATTTGATGCAGAGTAAAACAAGAAAACGGGAAATTGTTCAGGCAAGGCAGGTTGCGATGTTTTTCTCAAAAAGCCTCACAAAATCTTCCCTTGCCACCATTGGCTCTCAAATCGGTGGAAAAGATCATGCAACGGTTCTCCATGCCTGCAAAACGGTGAACAACCTGATCGATACCGATAAGCGGTTCAGGGTACAAATAGATGAGATTGAAAAAAAGCTGAAGATCTAGGACTAACCGGCACGATCTTTAGTTCGAGGGTGTCCAATAAGCAATTAAACGACACCCTCTTTTTTTACCGGAAAATAGCTTGCCTGCACTGAGAAATTATCTTATTTTTAACCTCCCTATATTTTATATGAATCCCATTTTTATCACTTTATACTTGTTACAGCCATGAAAAAAATAATCCATTCTTCCATGCTGTGGTTAGCGTTTATAGCCATGCTGGCATTAACCAATGCATCCGCCCAGAAGAAAAATTTCACCTATGACGAGGTGTTTTCTGGCCGGAGTCGGATGTTTTCAAATCCATTGCCAATATTATCCGGTTGGTGTGATGCCACCCATTACCTGGAAAGCAAAAGGGAAAACGGCTCCCGGGTTGTTATGAAAGTTACAGCTGAAAGCGGAGAATCAACACTCTATCTTGATTATGAAAAATACTATACGATTCTCCCGGAAGGATTTTCATTGTATAGAAGTGAAACACGAACAGAGGATCTGAATCATTTTATATTAGAAAAAGAGAATAACCTGTACTATTTTAACCGGACTATAGAAGAGTTCCGGCAGGTTACTTATTCGGACTCAGAGGAAAACAATGCCACCTTCTCACCGGATGCAACAAAGATTGCCTTTACCCGGGATCACGACCTTTTCATTTCTGACCTGGCTACCGGAGAAGAGACCCGTCTTACCTTCGATGGTAATAAGCGCATTTACAACGGCTGGGCATCCTGGGTTTACTATGAAGAAATCCTCGGTAGGAGATCCCATTACAAGGCATTCTGGTGGTCCCCGGACAGTAGAATGATCGCATACCTCCGGTTTGATGACAATCCCGTGCCTGAATTCACCATTGTAACAGGAGAGGGTATACATGGCAGGGTGGAGATTACCCCCTATCCGAAAGCTGGGGATCCCAACCCGCTGGTAAAGCTGGGAATCGCACACCTTGAAACGGGCAAAACCATCTGGATGGATACCAACGAAGGGGTTGACCGCTATGTGGCATGGCCATTCTGGACAAAAGATTCGAAAGAACTGGTCTACCAGTACATGAACAGGGGACAGGATGAAATCACCCTGTATGCTGCCGATCCGGCAACCGGTGAAAAACGAGAGATCTACCACGAAAAACAGAATTGCTGGGTCGAATTCTTCGAGGATCTGTATCTATTTGAGGATGGCAGCGGTTTCCTTGTGCGGAGTGATGTTGATGGATGGAGAAACCTCTACTACTATGATATGAACGGAGAGCTGATCACCAGGGTTACTGATCTTGACTGGAGAGTGACGGGCATAGAGCGGGTGGTGGAAAAGACAAAAACGGTTTTCTTTACAGGAACGGGTGGTGAATCGACAGAGAATCACCTGTTCTCCATCAATCTGAACGGGAAAAAATTCACCAAGCTTACTTCCATTAAGGGAACACACAAACCTTCCGTTTCACCTAACGGGGACTATTTTTATGACAGGTATAGCAATATCCATACCCCCACCCGGCTGGAGCTGTTCACCAGAAAAGGCAAATCAATCCGGTTGCTGGGAGATTCAAGAAAAGATGCATTGGAGGAATACAACCTCGGAACGGTGGAACTGTTTACCATTCCCACTTCAGACGGCTATGACCTGCCTGCCATGTGGACCCTCCCACCCGACCTTGATGAAACGAAAAAATACCCCGTTATTTTTTCAATTTATGGAGGTCCCGATTCACCATCGGTAGTGGACAGTACCTCTTTATACCTGCGTAATCACTATTATGCTCAAAACGGGAT